>LAZR01000183.1_pt1 | contig 68631 bp, 105 predicted proteins | sample 329461 | NCBI WGS metagenome assembly LAZR01 (sample SAMN03002196, study PRJNA259156) | marine sediment metagenome | biome: sea floor; feature: Hydrothermal impacted sediments; material: marine sediment; isolation source: Loki non-amplified sample from Loki's castle hydrothermal vent sediment ... | reverse complement strand
TGCCCGGCCATCTGTCAAGTAACCAGAAAAGGGCACTATCGAGTGTTCCGTCAGCCATGAGTTGGCTCCTTCACATTTAGAGAGAAACAACATGAGTCCCCGGCTTAGCTCATGGCGGAAAGCCAGATGCTCCGGTTCGGAGCCTGGCAGACGAGATTCCCGGCGAGTTTGATCCGCGCCAAGTCTTCAGGCAGACCGTTGTTGATCCTCGACTGGTCGAAGAAGTCCGTCATGTAGCCCAAGCGCAGTCTTGAAGAAAGAATCAACTTCCAGTCCGGCATGTGCAGCATGAAGAAATACGTCTTCGTGGTCGAGTTGTCAGAGTTGTGCGACAGGTACGGGTCAGCGATGATCTCCACGCCGTCGATAAACAACGACCGGAAACCGTATCTCGCTATGTTGCCCGAAGGTGTCGGCTGGTTGGGGTCAACCTGACTCTGGAGTGAACGGAAGACCTCGTTGGACGTAATGCCCGCGAGATCGCCTGGCTTCGGGCTGTTGTACCGCCCAATAGCATCAACAGACTGGCGGACGTAATACAGATTCGCAGCTACCGCGGTGTCCTGGTCCGTGAAACTCTTGCCCAGGGATGCGCCCTGCCACTTCTCATTCGTGGCCGTGGTAGCCCGCGCATACGTACCGTACGTCGCATCGTGGTTCAGTGCGGAAAGAAGACCCTGGAAGGTCACGGCGGTATCAGAGCCAGCACCGTAAATCATGCTGTTGAGCTTCTGCCGCATGGAATCCTGGCCGTTCTTAACCAGCATTTCAGGGTAAGAGACGACAACCGCGTCACCTCCGCCAGACTGTTCCTCCCGTTCAGATTCGAGAATCTTGACGGGGATCTGGACTCGCTTACGGGTCCACTGCGGATTGATCGCAAGCTGGTTCACGCCAGAACTCAGGGGGGTGTTGTCGCCGTATGACTGGGCGAGATCCTCAAGCGAGCCGGTCTGAACAACCAGCTTATACGCCTTGCCAGCCTTGAACTTGACCTGATTTCGTGAAATCAGCATGTTCGTGAGGAGGATAGTCATCCAGCCCTCCTCTTGAACTGTGCTATTCCACCAGTCTTTTGTGGTAGAAATGATGTTTGCTGTAGAAGCCATAATTAACTCTCCGTTTCCCGGGGATTGTGCGCAGACTTATCAATGACTCGATAAGCGTGGGCAACAATCGCCCCCGGAACATGGTTTCTGCGCTTTAGGGCCTAATCTACAGGCCTACCCTGTTTGCGCCTGTGGGCCTTGAAATCCTCATGGTTCATAGGCCGTCGTGATGTCGATGTTTTGCCACCACCTGTCCCGGTGTCGAGTGTTACGGTGAGTTTGGCTCGTGGCTTGGGTTGGTAAGTCGGGTCTTCATCCCTTACTTCTCGGAAGAAGTCCTTTAGCGCCAAGTCTGAAGCCACGTCGGAAGGGGGGTCCTCTTTCGTGTACCCCTTGTCGGTGAAGAACTGCTGCGCCCGCTTCTGAGCCTCGGCGCTGTACTTCGCGCCGTCGATACCCAGAGGCTCGTCGGAAAACTGTTCCTCAAGCGAACGAACCGTAGATTCGTAAGCCGCCTTAGCGTTGACCGCCGCGCTCTTTTCGTCGCGTTCAGCCTGCTTGGCGTCACGATCCGCGAGTTCCTTTCTGAGAGACGCAATCTCCTGGCTTGCTTCTTGGCCAAAAGCCTTCGTCTCATTGAGGGCCTTCACGATGTCGTCGATGTCGGCATCCGCATCCAGTGCGGAGCCTTCATCCTTGGGCTTCTCGGCAGCCTCTTTGGTTGCCCGGAGTTCCTGAAGCGCCTCGCCTGACGAAGCCGCTTGTTCCTGCAATGCTTCGATTTGCGAGGTCAGTTCTTTTCGCTCCGTGGCATACCGCTGGTCCCGCTCCTGTCGCTCTTGGTCCCATTGCGACGTGTCGGGCTCTTTCTTTTCCGGCTCTTCCTTCGTTTCCTCTTCAGGCTTATCGGTGATGAGTTCCGGCCCCTGCTCGCCCTCTAGGGGCTCCACAGGAACATCTTCCGTATCATCTTCATCCGTTACACCAGCCTGGAGGTTTCCAGCTTCCGCTTCACTCATTTCGTCTCCTTTGCGCACAGAGGGCGCTTTTGTCCGATCTGTGGAATTTGGGAGGGTCACTACTATCCGCTTAGGCTGGCCTTTCGGCACATCGTCCTATTGGCTGCTTTCAGCAGGAATCCGGTCACGATGACCGGGAGTTCTTATTTCGACATCAACGCTCGACCTTGACGGTTCGCTTTCAAAGCAACGCCAATGGCCTTTTGTTCTTTCTTCAGTTCGGCGATCGCGGCCTTGTAGAGTTTCGTGTCCGCCTTTAGTTCTTGCGCTTCGCGCAATGTCCGAGCGGCATCCTTGACCTTGTACTTCCAATCTTCCGCAGTTTGAGAAACCCTTGGTGACATGCCGCTCTCCTTACTTGCTCATCAACACAGAACCTTTAGTGTGTTTCTTCGTTTTGACTTCCCCGGCGTAGGATTTCCCATCAAGGAAGCAAATGTGCATGAACTTGCCACCTTTAAGGGTTTTGGTTCGTATTCTTCCGCCGTTTTTTTTGCACGTCAGGAATGACTGTGGCATCGTCTTCCTCCGCTATCTTAATCGGGGGTGGTTCGGGATAAAGTGTCATTGGGTGCCCGACGAATATGACCTCCGCGCCATCCTCAAGGACTACGTGGAGCGTGCTGGACCTAGTAGAGTACAGTTCCTTGATTGTGGCCGTCTCGTTCGTGTCCGCGTTGAAGAACTGTTTGTCGCCCGGCCTAAGCACCCTCGGTTGTGTTGGTGTTTGTATTGCCGCCGCTTGGAGTGTTCGTTTTTGTTCCGGCATTTGGCGTCCCTTCTGCTTCCTGTTGTTGTGCTTGTTGCTGGAGTTGAAGCTGCATTTGTTGCCATTCGGCGATAACCTCTTCGGGATTCATAATCTCAGATGCCTCCAGGTATCGCTCGACCAAGGTTGGCAGGGGGCCGAGGATTCCCATCGCTTCCGTGAGATTCATCCGCTTCTTCTCGACGTCAAAGGGCAGTTTCGTCCCCGCCTCTATCTGTATGTCAAAGCGAACGTCCGCCATCCCCTGATTGTATTCCGTAATCGTCGGGGCATGCCGCTTGCCTATGACTCTCAAGACCCGTTCGGGTTCATAATTCCGCTGGGCCAACTCTGCAATGTTCCGCCACAACCTGACGAGGAACTGGTCCAGGAGTTTATGCGATAGCGCTGTTCGTAACCGGGTGTTCGTTTCCAGACGAACTATCTCATGCTTGGTCTGTTGGCCTTCTTGGGCGCGACCCAGTCCGACTTCTTGTATGCCCGTCTGGTCACGGAGTTCCTGCGCCATCAAAGTGAAGGTGCTTATTACGCCCGTGCTTAGTGCGGGTGCAGGTTCGCGGCGTATTTTGTCTATCTTTCCCTTACTGACAAAGATAATCTTCCCGGCAGCGGATTTGATTCGCTGTGCCAACTTCCGGGGCGTCTTCGCCCCCTCGACAGCGCCTTCCTCCACAACCCATTGGGGATCCCCGAAATGCTTAACGGCAGCCCCAAGATGCTGAATCGATATGTTCACCCAATCCTGAAGACCACGCGCCATCTCGACGTTGTTGAGCCCCCTCCACGTATGGGGCAACAGATGATTTACCCCGATAACAAACGGTTGTCTTTCATAAGGGTAAATCTGGTCCTTGGTGTCGGGATTAAGAAGCGTTTCCCCAATCCGAAGTATCATTCTCCCCCTTGGGTACATGGGTTCCTTGTACGTCAATCCGTCTTTTGTGGGCCAGTTATTTGGCCCTAGTGCCACGCCAGTCTCATTGCTTCGGAGAATGGTTCCCTCCCGAAACGCCAAACCCTTCTGAATCAACTCCTCTTCGGGAATATCATCCCCGCGCGTTTCTCCATTGCGTGTCTCGTAATCCTGGTAGTGGAACTCCTCGATGGTTACATACTGACCTTCTCTAGCATCGTCGTTGAGCCGGGCAGTTTTCACCCCAGTCAGCAAACTAACCAGCCGTGCCTGATCCCCTTCGTTCGGTCCAATGTCCGGTTTGTCCGTAATGACTATCGTGTCGTAAATACGCTGGGTTCTATCGTTCCAGGCATCATCTTCGTTAGCCGCGGCGTCTATTTCCTCATCATGCCCCGGCCACCTCCGCTTCACCCATTCCTTGTGCGCCCTGCGCGCGGTGAAGATATACGACGCTTCGTCGAGTGTCTCCGCCTCCGGATCGGACCCGAAATACTCCGGCCTTATAAGAGCGCACCGCAATCTGCCAATCCATCGCTTGTTCTGGATATCCCATCCGTTACGGGGCTCGGGTTCCCACAGGGTCTTTGCGACAGAGTACCCGGCTATCTTCGCGTCCAGGGCTGCCCGAAGAAGGAACTCCTCCATATTGAGGTCTTCTTCGTAAAGCCACTGCAAGTGCGACTGCCACATATCGGCGTATTGGCTGTCGGAATCTTCTGTGGGGCGGGCGAGAACGGTAGTGTATCGCTGGGAAAGAATCGCCAATTCCTGCATCATCGCGGGGAAGATGTAGTTGGCGGTTATCGGGTCCCATCCGTCCTTGAGTTTCTTATTGGCGAGTTGGTTGTTGAATGCGTAATTCAGGCCGTCACGATAGATTTGCAACCAGCCGTCAGTCTCGTCGAGACACGCTGTGCGCCAATCGTCAAGCTGGGAATTCAGAGATTTGAGCTTCTCCCCTGTTACTACAGCCACGTTTTATCCTCACGTAGTTTCAAGATCGTCCACGTCCTCGTCTTCAATGTCCATTCCCGGCTTGTCGAAAAGTATTGGTTCGTCACGTCCAGCAAGGCGCGCAGTAACACGCACGCCAATCAAGAAGCCTATAATGACCCCAGCGCCGACCATCGCCATTGCGATAAGAGCGGCACCAATCAACATCCCTTCAGTAATCATGCTCCACCCGCCATTCTGTACGGTGCATTAGACCACCAACTAGCCTCTTTGATCGTACTGCACGCGACACTACACATATGACCCCACATGAAGCGTTGGAGGCCCAACATCTCCTTCTCGTAATGAGTGTGGGGCTTCTCTTGGTCTTGCGAGAGGTCCCACTCGAACGTGAAAACCTTTGTCGCTTCGTCCCAAGATGTGTGAATGCGGTCTATCGTTGTGTCGTAACTCCCGATTCCCCATTTTCCACTCATTCCTCACCCCGGAATCGGTGATCCTCGCAGGAATCAAAGATGGACACTGGGGGGATCTCGTGCGTCATTGGGAAGTTCGCCGGATGCTGACATGCACACTTCGCGCCACCTTTGGCAATAAGGTACTTGCACGTCCCGCAAAGTCTCCGCGTTGTCTTTTGGAAATTCACTGTTTTTGGATCTGCCATCCCGGTTTCCTTTATTCAATAACCGCGTAAATGTCCGCTTCGTCAACGAGAAGGTAATCCTCGTCGTCAATTCGTATTTCCGTACCGACGTACGCCTTGAAAATAACGTCGTCGCCAATCGCCACGCTAAGAGGAACCATGTCCGGCATGTTCTCGCCATCCCAAGTCCACTTCTCAGGCAACCTACCCTGGCCTACTTTGACAACCGTTCCACGAAACGGCCTCTGCTTGGCAATGTCGGGGAGGACAATCCCGCCTTCCGTGGTTTCCTCAACGTCAACCCTGCGAATCAATACATGCGGGCCCATCGGTAGAATTTGCTCAGATTCTGTAAGTACAAGTGGCATCCCGGTTACTCCTTCTTAGTTCTTCGCGGACATGACTCGCAATGCGCAATGCCACAAACGCTCCAGTAAAGTCATTTCGTCGGAGTGAATGTGATAAAAATCCTTCGACCAGTCCGGGCCAATCCTCTTTAATAGGCCAACCCCGTCACAGCTTAGCTTGTATCTCATCCCAGTTACTCCTTACGATGTAGTTACGTTATCCCAAGTGACTGGCTCGTCGTCCTCATCGTCATCCTCCGGTCCTGCAAAACCGCCAGACCATTGCGAGCCCAAACGCTTCCGTTGCGTCTTCCATTCCTGCGATTCCAATGTCCGAGGGCAAGTCATGTGCAGTTGCAAGGCGACAAACAAAGCGAATAACAGGTCGTCAAACTCCCCCGCTTGATGTTCTCTCTTGCCGCTCTTCTTCCAAACGAACGCCTTCTCCTGCACCACTACCTTGTCGGAGAAGATTTGGAGGCGATCGCCGAAGCCCGCTTTCCGCCGAACTTCCTCAGACACAGAACATGCGGCGTTGTACATATCTATCATGTAGTCCCGGTTGGCCGTGGTGGTCTTCCAGCCTATCGAGGGAAGTTCCTTTTCCTCTACACCAACAGGCTCAGAAGGTCTCCGCTGGAATATCCGGGCATAGTCTTTGAACGGGACCAAGGCGGCCTGCCCCGCAGCGTTTGCTTCGGGGGACGCCCATGCCTGGTTGTACCACTCCGCACACTTGCGAAGTTCCTGTCCGAATACGTCCGCCCCCATCCGAAAACCGGACCAGATTGCATCAATGCGGAAGTATCTCCGGTTGAGAACTGCACCCCCATGTCGGTCGGGCTTGCTCTTGTCGTTAGCCGGATCGGACAGTTTCCCCTCGGCTACGTCGCCGGCGACAATGTAGTCCGCCTCGCCAACCCCCATAGGCTCGTACCATACTTCCCAATACTCCATCGCGCCTTCGGGAGCATCTACGGCAAGCACTTCACCCTTGCCATCCCAGTGCAGGTGCACCTTCCTTGCCGGAGGTCGGGCGAGACTTTCGTGGTAAGATATGACAGACGCTGGTATTGCAGGTCGGCCAGATGCGAGGAAGGCTTCTTTGGCAGTCGCCGGGAATTCCTGAGAAAATATGTCGGCGTCCCCGCTGTAGTCCTCGGCTATCACGCATCGCCGGAAGTACAATTGCTCTTCGTCGGCACCAAGACCCTTGAGCCACAGTTCCTTCTCGGTCAACTCCCCCCAAGTGTAATTAGGCAATGGTGCCTGTCTGTAGTCGGGAAAGTCCAACCATGAGAAGAACAAGGGCAAGTAGCCCTGCACGTTATCAGAGGAATCTTTTCGCTGCTGAACAGCGCCAACCCACGCCGCATGAAACTTGCCCGGATCAGCCTCACCATTGGCTGTGGATTCCTGGAAGATGCACGACCGGGGGTTCTGTCGGGGGACGGCAGCCATTACCGAGGCGTTAAACTTGTCGCCGCTGTCTATGTGGGCCTTTTCAGAGGCGTGAAGGCCGGTGATTTCTTTGGTGCGCCCGACACCTTTTTTGCCCCCTGCGGTGTGGAAGTTGTAGCTGGACCTGTGCGGTGGCTTGAAGACAATATCCTGCCTGCTGTCAAAGGCCGTCTCGCGTTTCAGGTGTTCGGGAAGTTCCTCTTGGAACTTTTGCGCCATGCTGCGCAAAGTGTTCGTTCCATCCTGATCGTGAGCACAGGCAAAGACAGGGTAGTTCGGCCACAAGGTCGCAAACATGAAAAGAAGTGCGGTGATAAGTGTGCTCATCCCCATGCGTCGAGCCTTGAGGATGATGATTCTTACAGGAACACCCGCGGCGAACTGCATACCCACCCAGAACAGGACTTGAATCTGCTGCTGATTGACTACGAGGGGTATGAGTTGATTGTCCCGATCAACAATTTTTAGATTCTGGGCGAACCAATCAGCGGTATCGTGCACGAACTGCCATGCCTGGGGTTCGTATTCTTTGAGGGCGGGGGTAACTGTGAGGGTCTCACTCATCCCGGTGTCTTGCTCGCATCAATCCGCTCGTGCAGGTCGTCAATTACATTGCCCGTGTTTACGTTCACCTGGACGGCCGCAGTTGCTGAAGCATTCCCGCCACCAGTCTTAGCCGCCACATTGTCTCTGTCCAAACTGGCCAAGGCCCGGGCAGCGCTCAAGATGTGCCGTTCCTTATCGGAGTTCTCAACCATCAGCATCAACCTATCGAGCAACCGATGGCGAAAATCGGTCTCCATTGGCCAGCGGTCCTTGATGGCCTTCTGGAGTTGTTGGCAATCCGCCCTGTAATGCTGCCGGTCGCCGAACCATTCGCTGCCATGCGGCCCGACTACCGGTTCAAGAACCGCCTCAGCATCCTCTCGCGGTACGGAGTCCTGTAAATCGCGTATTCTTGTATCCACATTCATAATTCAAAGGGGCGCAGCGACACCTGGGCCTAGTCACCACAGGTTTTACGCAGGGGAGCGACGATGCGCCCCGGGGGGATTAGATTCCAACGCCCATGCCCATCAACGTCCCGGGATGCGCGTGTGTGCTGTCGGTGTAGTTAGCGTGACAGTTTGTTACGGTGGTGTCGTGGGTGTGAACCAAGCCTGTAGGGTCCGCCCACCTCGCTATTTCGCCGCCCACGATATGACATGCCCCAGTTGTGCAAGTCGGAGTAATGTCAGCCGTACCGCCTTCGGAGCCGTCAAGTGTTCCGCCCGTACCGATTTCGATGTAGGAAGAACCGAAATCTACAGTACAATTAACATTATCCGCGTGTTGATTCTTGAGGTTGGTGATTTTGTGGGCGGCTGTCCCAAAGTCAACACCAGCACTTTTATCCGCCCCCCCAGCCGCAGCGCCAAGCCAAAGATCGGGAGTATTGATGCTATATTCCCCGAACACGACCGACATCTTCGTGCCTGCGCTCGTAGCATCGAAAGTTGTCTTGTGGCCCGGAGGAACATAGGTATTCCCATCCATCGTGAGGGTTCTACTACCCCCAGATTCGGCACGAATGAGGAGCTTGTTCGCTAAAGTCAAATCTGAGCCGGGGCCTACGTCGTTCGTAATAAACACAGTGAGCAGGGCGGTCATCGTACCCGTGAATCCCCACCACGCTACCGTCGGGTTAGGTATACTTAGAGCTATAGTACCGCCTCCGCTGATAACCTCCCCTGTGCCCGAAAGTCTCCGGGTGCACGCAGGGTTTACCGTTGTCACCGTCCCGTCGACACGCAAATCCTTCGGAATGGCGTTGGCAAAAGAGGACTTGAAGGTTGTGGTCCCCGTCATTGCCCAAATGCTCGTACCTGTGAGGACTCCCGCACCCATGTCAACTGCCCCAGTGATAGTATGGGCGAAACCTCCGTCAACGTACGTCCCCGCCGTGAGCGTAAACGAATCCCACAATCCTGCGTCCACCGCCGTGTGTGTGCCAGCGGTATTGATTATCAGCGCCCCGCCCGCAACCCCGTTGCACGCCACGTTCCCAGTGCCGTCAAGCTCGATATTCAGCGCAGCCGGAAGCGCTGTCATCCCTATTACCTTGGTGAAATTCTGGGAGAAATACATATTAGCACCAGCGCTCGCTGTAATTGTCCCGTCGAGAGACGCATCCCCATTAACGCTGATGGAGTTCACCCCCATCGCTAGGGTGTTGTTGTACCCATTCATTACAAGAATGCCGAGAGCAGCGGAGTTCTCATCCAACGTACAAGGGCCAGCGCCGGAAGCGAGAACGACGGTATCACCTATGCCCGGGGGTCCCGTATCATCCTCTCCGCCTTCGACGGATTCCCAGGCGTTAGCGGCTGACCAGTTGGCTTGGTTGGCATAGTAGGTTTTGCGTTGAACGGCCATTTGTTATCCTCAGACTCCTTAAACAGCCGATGTAGACACCCAGGCGTAGCCGCCCAGGTTTCCGGCACTGTTGACGATCTGTAAACCCTTATTGACGACAGTTTGCTGAATGGCGGCCTCGGGATCCCTGTTGAAAGGAATCACTATGCCGCCATTGGCCCCCAAATTCCACGTAGCCAATACGCCTGCATCTTTGTCCTCAATCTCAACCAAAGCTCCGGCGCTTACGGTAACCGCTAATCCGTGCAAACGCTGTGTCTGAGATCCCGTCTTCGCCAGAAGCTGAGTCGTCGCGGCACCCGCGGTTATCAGTGATATACGGGAAAAAGTAATACCCGCGCCCGTGACAGCACCCGAATAGGTCGCAAGATTGCTCGTGTCAGCGTCAATCGTGGTGAGAAGGTCAACAGCATCATCGCCGAAACCACCACTCCCCCATTCGCCTCGCTGCATGTGCACGTCGATGGTCGCGGCCTCGTTGCCGCCTGCGTTCTTGTCGATCTCCACCTCGATAAACGCGGCGTTCTGTGTGGCCACTTCAAGGAAGGCGATCGCATCGGCGGCGTGGGCCCGCAATTTCGTCCCGCCATATCCCAAGGTCTCGGTAATGGTATCCGCGATCAGATTGGCCGCGGGACCCATGGCACCAGCCACGGCATAGGTCAAGGCACCCAACTGGGCATTCCCAGCCGCAACGATTATGGGGACAAATATGTTCTCTGTGGTCGTGCGCTCGTGGACGTACCACAAGGTAACTTGGTAAGTGGTGTTCTCGTCGGCCGCATCAGTGCCTCCGAACATGAAGCGCACACCCGTAAAGCCATCAGTCGAGATCATCCCCGAAGAGGCTGTTGACGCAGCCCCCAGAGTGGCCGTACACGCCCTCGCGGCCAAGGCCGTTGTAGAGGTCGCTCCGCTGAGGATCCTTTGCCACCGAGACCGGGAGCCCCTTATGTACCTCGGTACGCCTATATCACCACCGTAATCGCCCATAGTTGTTCCTCGTTACGCTATCCTTTCGGGTGTACTGCCCGGTTCGTTGCTGATAAAAGATATAGCTCCCGCGGGAGTCGTGCAGCAATAGCCTGATACGGTATACACACCATCTTCGGTACGAAGTTCGTGATGCTTGCCGTAGCGGCTTGGGCACTCCCAAGCCCAGTTGCTGTAGTCCGGCAAAGAGTTCATCCACGCTAATACCTTTTCGTCCATGACTATCCCTTTCGTTCCGGTGGTTTATCATTCCGCCAACCCAACTTCCACAAAAGACCCGCCAGACTCTCCTCCGTCTCGGCCACGGCGTCCTCGTTAAGATCCGGGAGGCAAGCGTGAAGTCCCTCATGCAGCAATATCCCCAACAACACTTTCCCCGAGCGGTTCTTATCGACTTCAATGAGCTTCTCATCCCAATGGCACAGCCCAGTGGCGTCCCGCTCGTGGGGCGCAAACTGGCGGAAGCGTACTCGGTAGGATTTGCCGCGGAAGGAATGTTTCACTCATGGTCTCAAAAGGTGACAATATTGAGGGCAAAAGGTGACAATCGAGAAAACGCTGAGGATGCGTTCTAAGGGCCTAACTAACAGTTAACTTTGAATAAGGGGTAAGACCCGCCCTCACCTGAATGTTAAAATAGGTAAGCCTGTTTGCAGGGGTTTTGTGGCCCTAGAATCGGTTAACTGTTGACGGCAGGAGAATCGGAAGGTTGATCGTCTTCCGAAGCCCATTTTACCCAGATCTTATCCCCCTCGCGGAAGCCCAGGGGGTGATCTTCGTCTCCGGTGGGTGCGACGCGAAGCTTGGGGGCCTCAGCCGCGTCACAGATCTCAAGGCCCTCTTCGCAAAACTTGCGGAAAGCCGCGATAGGTATGCGGGTACGCTGGTCGGAAGGGAAAAGCCAGACATCAATGGTCGAACCGTCGTCCCAGCTACTTCCAGCAGTTAAGACGCGACAATCGGGAATTGTCTGCCCGGCAGCCTGTGTATGCGACCTTTTGTACTTAGCCATTATCGTCTCCGGTGGGAGAATCGGCGGGCAACTCCCCGAGGTCGATAGCAAACGACGCATAGTCGCCCTCGTACCGCCGCCAACGATGGTCGGGGGGAAGGCCTGAAACATCTGCCTGGCGAAGGCTTTTTCGCACATTGACGCCCAGCTGTCTTAGCTGGTTTATCACAGCCCCGCAGCGCCTATGGTCGTCATTCGATTCGGGCTTTAGCCTGATAGAATAGCCAACCCTGATCGGTGGGGCATCATTGCATAGGAGGTTTTTGGGTTGTTCGAGTTCAATTATCATCTTCGTCTCCGGTGGGAAGGCGAGGGACGTCTATCACATCACGGATATTTAATGCCCTGCCGCCTGTTGCGCAGTAACCTTCACCCTTGTATACAACGCAAGTATCTTGTGGCAAAGAACCCGCGATTGTGCACTTAAGTTCGGAGATCCCGTCCCATAAATCACGCCATTTTATCACTAACCGGGCCTCTCGCTTACTCGCCTTTCGGCTGCCAGGGAAATTCCAGGGCGGCAAGCCAAGCTGGAGCCCTAAAGGGCAAACCCTTCTCCCAGCATCAGAATCCGGCACGCGGCGGCAAGTAAGACCCTTGCCGTCCGCATCTGTACACCTTACTGGTTTGGCATACTTAGAATCACTAGGTGGCGATGGCAAGGCCGCCTTAAGCTCCCCACAGACCGCAACTTCGGCCTTGCGTAGCCTAGATAGCGTGTCAGCGAGAGCCATAAAAGCCTTCTCGTCAAACTTATCCATACTCATCTCCGGTGGTACAGCGCCTCTAGCTCTTTTACACAGCGGTGTATGCGGCGAAAAGCCTCAATCGCTGTTTGGTCTTGGTAGGTACTCGCGGTCTCGCCTGCATGAATGGCCAGCATCCGCATGACTACGTCAAGCCCGTAGCAAGTCACCAAATGCTTTGCTTGCAAGCGCAGTTCGTTATAGGCGGGCAAGGCCAAATCCGGGCCCGTACTACCTTTTACCCCGCGTTCGTCGCTCACAGGCAATCCTCGCAGGCTGATTATTCCGATTTCGGGGTGATTTGGGCGGTATTGTCCAAATGAACGGTCCTTCGGGCTCGCTCCACAACCAGCCTCGCAGGGGGTAAGGGCTCCTTCCACTCGTAAGGCTTCGGCGCGGGGGCCTGCACGCACTCGGGCGGCGGATCCCAGCCCAGGAGCGGAATGTCACTTATGCGGTTAGCCATTATTCGCCCTCTTTATATCGTAATGGGTAAATGGGTATATGATCCTAGCCTCACCTAATTGGTTTGCCTCAAAGACAGGCCATTCCTTCGGTATCCGTAACTTACCATCCTCACAAACAACGTAGACAAACCGCCAATCAGTTACAAGGTCACCGGGGCTAAGATCGCTCAGAGAACGTCTACGCCCGCCGTCGAACACCACAGCATCCCCAACTTTAGGCGTCTCGGTCGCCGTGGCCCAGTCTTCGCCGCTCATCCGTCGCTGTCCTTGGCGTAGTCGTTTCTGAAATATTCCCTAACGTAGGTAAGGAAATGCTGCAATTCGTCCTCAACCGTGCGCTTCGGTGCTCGAACACACGCAATATGCTCCGAACATGACTCGCAATACGGGCCTTTGCCGTTTACCCAGTGGGTCTTATATGAAAAGCCTAGGCCTGAATGGTGCTTGTCGGTTTCCTGCCCACAGCAGATACAAATAGGGCGTTTGCTCATTCGTCCCTCCCGGTGATTCCGCATGCGTTGCATGTAGGCCTCGTGATAATCCTCTTGGCATGCCCGGCAAAGGGGGCCTTCGCCATTAAGAGTAGTGATCTCAAACGTCCGTTTCCCGCAGTGAATGCAAGGCTGGAACATCCCTGTGCTCATCCGTGAGACTCCTGGGATTCTATCGCCTCTAGTGATGCCAAAACGTCCTTCACCGCATACCACGCTAAAAACTTCATCCCTGTGCCATAAAGATCATCCTGGATTGTCCAAAGGTTCCCCCGGACAGAATAGAGTATCTTCTTCCCGTCCACCCCCAAGCCACTATCCTCGATCATTTCGTCTGTGATGTCCCGGAACGCCCCAAACTGTTTTTCTTTGAGCAGCTTTAGTATCGAGTAACCATCGCTCATCCGTGATGCCCCTTAATCCACACCCACAACGCAGCAATCAGACCAACCCGTACATGCCTGCCAAGTACGCGATCGGGAACCACCAGCGGGCCTCCCATACGCCGAAAAGCACTATCCCAATGGTGGCTAAAGAGTCCATCCGCGTATCCCCGCCCCTTATTTCACCAATTGGGGGCTTGGGTAGGATAACAGATTATTCTCAGTATCCAAACAAGGCCTCCAGCCTCATTCGTCCTTAAGGCCATACATCCTATCTTGAAGATCCTCGATTATCATGTCTTTGTTGGTGATCTGGAGCCGAAGGCTTCTCAGTTCTCTTTGAATCTTCACCCAGAGCCCGGGATTCGCAACTACTTCCTTACAACTCGGCATCTTAGGAGCCATATAAGAATCTCTTACGACACTATAAGCATTCCTTATAGCTATTCGTAGACCCCGTTCTAACCTGATCTTCCCTCTTCTTGAGCATTAAGTCGCGACGGGCAACTGATTCAACCGCACGGGGTGGCGCAGAGCCTAGATTTTGTTTGTTTATCAGGACTAGGTTGCTAACGGCTGCCTGAGTTACTGATTGCTGCCCGCTTTGACTTTAACCGCGGCTTCACTTGATTAGTCAGGGTGTCTTTCGGTGACCACCTGGCGGCGCTCAATTATGTCTCTACTGCGTGTAAAACACTTACGAGCCCTGTAAAACGCTTACTTCGGCCCGCTTTCCCGGAAATCCGTACGCCTTGAGTTGCACGTATGAGTCACAAAGGCTGTTGTGACTCATATTTCGTCACTTCTGCAACACAACGGGTGGCCGGAGGGGCTCGAGCCCTCAATCCCTTGGATCACAACCAAGTGCTCTAGCCAATTGAGCCACAGCCACCGGCTCTGTAGTGTTGTTTATGACCAAGCTGATTAGGTTGGCACTGTTGGTTTCTATTTCAAGGCCAGCGAGAGGATTCGAACCCCCAACCACCGCTTTACAGGAGCGGCGCTCTGCCATATAATGGTGCCCAGTGTGAAATATGCTGACCATTCCAGTTAGAGCTTACATCTCGCATCACAACACTGAGGTCACAGTAGGCCTGGAAGATGGAGGACTGATTACAGCCCCTCAACTCCAATGGCTCAGAGAGAAGTTATGTAGGAGTGCTGACTGTGCATGCTTTGCTGGGTCTGTAGAATTCCACGCTTACAACCAGTCCACACATACTTGGACTGATAATCTCACGTGGGAATGGGACACCGATTCAGACGGGAACCAAGTCATACGGGTTTCCACTTAACTCAGGGGTGTGGTTAATGCTGGCGGCTCAGCGCCCCATCTCTGGGGGTCGCATATGGAGCATTGCGCCCTCTCCAAGACGTAAAGTTCAAATTATTCAAGGCGCGCTGGGAAACCTTGTCGAAGCGGCTTGATGTCCGGGAAGGGCATTGGTGTGTTGTCCTCAACTGCTATCCAGCCTTTACCGTCACAGCCGTGGCATCGAGGATCCGCGTAGTTGGTATCTACCCTTCCGCTTCCTTCGCACAATGGGCATTTCTCGGCGTGTGACATATTAGTAGCTGAATCCGCATTTCACGCACAAACCACCGTCGGAGTAGAAATCTCCCGGAGCGTCACACCTCGGACAACACCCATCCATCTTCGCTGTGACAATTTCATCCGGCCTAGCTTGCCGAGTATCTTCGCATTTGCTCAGCTCAAACGGATCGACGCTTGTTGTTCGTCTAACGGGCTTGAAGCCCGGGATCTTTGCTCGTAAAACCATTTTCTCGCGCTTTCAACATACATAGTCCCCTCTATAATTAGGCAGAAAGTGAAGGTCTCATGACTTGCGGTTCCTATAGAGTGTGCGATTGGCACCAGGGAACCGTTGGACGATACCCTGCATCCGGTAGTATATCGCGCGAGCCGTCACCCCCTCTTGTTTCGCGGCTTCTGATACCGATAATCCTTCAGTAATCAATAGCTTGACGCATCGCTTTTGCGGCTCTGTCAGCAAGTTCCACGGATTGTCTTGGTCGTCCTTGACCGGCAAACTTATTCTCCTACATCTTGATGAGCGTGTACGGGCCGTCAATCCGGGGCGTCATGAAGTAGATCATTGCCCCCCAAGTCAATTGGAAACGAATACGGTATTTTTCGTCAAATAGGTCAATCCCATTAGATTCTTTCATCTCATTCTCCTGCCCAAAAGCACAACCGCCGCCAAAAACCTCTTGGCTTACAATTTGTCTGCCTAAATACCTTCCGAAGTTCTTCCTCAGCCAAACCATCAGTCATCCCGTCGCTAGAGACACACACACGCACGCCGCACCGCCTACAGACCCCCTCCGCTTCGCGGTGCATAAGCCCCCAATAACTATGTGGTGCAGAGCCCTCTAGCGTCCTTGTTGCCATCGTATGTGTTATCTCGAAATCATGCTTCATCTCATGCTCCTTTCACTCGCGGCGGCGGGACTCGAACCCGCAATCCTTGCCGAAACACATTTCCCGCGTATCCTGCTGGCTTCGCCCGGAAGAGGGGTTACTACGCAGCGTCGTTCAGCTTGGGGCCTACTCAACCAGGAAAGTTCGGCAGGCGTTGTCCGTTTACGCCACGCCGCGATGTTGTCAGTTCTCTTGCTGGCCCTGGGGCTTGTCCTCTTGAAGCACGGACCAGTCGCCGTCTCGCAGCTTCGTGATCTTGACTTCGACCTTGAAAAGCCCTTCTTTTTTCTTCGCCAAGGACTTCTCGGCGGCCATGACTTCCTTGGCCAGGATCTCCTGCCTTTGCAGCAGCTTCTTGACCAAGCCAGCTACAGACCGCTGCTTCTCGGCAAAGATCTCGCCTTCCGAGGAATCCACCAACTCCGCCAAATCTACATCTTTAACCTGTTCCATCTTGCTACTCCTTATCTGACAGCCAGCACTCAGCAATGTCCACGCACAGCGCGTTTATCTTCTCTGTTTCCGGTTTCGGCGGGAGCGGGGAATGGGTAAGCGCCTCTTGTGCGACCTCAAACAGCCTCGCAGCCTCCGCCTCGATCTTCTCCAAAGGCCATTCCCCTCGCTTGATCGCAAGAAGTTCCTGTGCATCAGGGCGCTCCACCTGCAACTCCCCATCACAGAGAAACTCAATCCCCAAACGGAGTAGGCGCACTAAGTGGGAGGCGTTCTTGGTGTCGTAGCCGAACTTCTCGACGAGTCTTTTTCTCTTGGCACCCATATACCCCCTGCCCGGGCAGTGCGTCATCTTGTGAAGCTGGCCGTGGGCGTAGCCGACAAAGCTGTGGTACACGTGCTTGCCGACGAACAGTTCGCGGTTGTCTATCAGCAACTGACCCGCAGGGGTGATCTTGATGTAGTAGTTTTCCTTCAGCCAGAGGATCTGTAGTATATTGGGGTTGCCCTTGGCGAGCAATCGAACAGCTTTGGTCAACTCGAACAGGACGATATCCCATTCACCGTCCGTGATCTCCTTCGTCCCTTTGGATCCGAAGGTCTTGAGCCCGTAGTAATAGTCCCTTGGTGGGACGACGATCCCCATCACGTCCTTGTCGTCGATGGAGTTCGGGTCGGTGTTGGGAACGTACATCCCATGCGCGATGGACCCGCGATAGCCCAGGAGTATCGACCAGTCGGAGAGGGATTGGTGCTTGTCATATATCGGCTTGGGTATCATCTCATTCTCCCATCACGGCCAGCAGTTGGGCATTCGTCTATCACAAGGCGAATGAGAGCGTCCTTGAAACTCCGGCCTGTAGGTTCTTCGCGCGTCATAGTTACACCCACCCCTTGCTATTTTTCAATTCTTCCCATTCCTTGTCGCGCTTTTCTTCTTGCGCTCGTTGGCGATCTTCCACCAAAGATGGGTTTTCATAGACGTTCCCAACGATTATCATCTCGCGGTTGTACAACTCATCTTCACAATCAATCAGCCCTTCCAGATACCAGCCGTGAAACTCTAGCTCCTTATGGTCGTCGTAATGCCAACAGATTCTCTCGCCCTTACCGAAGCGCACAACCGCAAGAACGTGATCCTCCGATGTGCCAGTGGCCACGATGTCCCCCTCAAAAATTTCCTTCCCATTCTTGTCGAGCAAGCCGGTCCATTGTGTTATTTCAACATCGTCGAGTTCCCCAAGACAGCGATCTTGAAACAGCCCGCCCAACATCATGGCCTCGCCAGTGATGTGGAAACCATAACCGCCAGGAATCCATTTCTTTTCGGCTTGATCCCATGCCCTGAATTTCAGTTCGCGAGTCATGTGTTTTCCTTTCGTCCGAACCCCTTGAATCTAAACAGATACGCTAGCGACCACGCGCCGACCAGCACAAGCGCCATCATCCCTAACGCTATTCCTGTTGGTGTTCCAGCTAACATTTCGTGTCTCCTGTCCCGAAGAAAAACTCATACACCCGCTCTCCGATAGCCAGCAGGATATCCAAGAGCTTCTTCATGGAATCAGCCCCAGTTGTTGCAGCACCCACACCAGGGCGGCCAGTGCGACAGCCAAATTGAAGATGATTGTGGATAGACGCATCATTTGCCCACCTCTAGTTCTTTGGCGGCCTCTTCTATCGTCTTGGCGAATTCGCGCGCACCCTTAGCTGTGAACCATCCCACCTTGCCGCCAACCTGCACGAACACATATTGCTCGCGGGCAAAACCGCACGGGTCGGTATGCCCGATGAAGCACGGATCGCCTTCGGCGTCTTCGAGGAGGATCTTTTTCACTTCACCACCCGGTAAACAGGTACATGAATCTTTGTGCCTCTCTTGTCCCTCCGATAAGCAAAGCCCTTAATGTATTTGCCAGCAGCAACGCCCCTGTTTATCAACCGGCGCATCGTGTTCTTGGCGTGACCTGACGCCTTCGCTATCTCTACCGCCGTCAATCCCTGGTCCTCCTTGAACCATTTATCTACTTCCACTTGCCATTCATCCCCGCTCACCAGCCGATAGACGGGCACACGCAGTTGTCGGTTAATCCTGTCTGCCCGTAGGGCGTAACCCTCGGTGTATCTCCCAGCGGCGATTCCCTTGTGAATCATGTGATAGGCTGGCCTAATAGAGCACCCCAACATCTTCGCTATTTCTCTAGTGGTCAGCCCGTCATCCCCGCCAGACCACTTCTCCAGCTCCTGCTGCCATTCATCCCCGCTCACCACTCGATAGACGGACACCCGCCTCAAAGCACCCCTGCTGTTTGTCCGAGTCGCATATCCTTTGGTATACCGACCAGCAGTAAGGCCCTTAAAGAGCATGCGGAATGTCGTACTCTCTGACCGGCCTGATATCTTCGCTATCTCTGGCCCCGTTAATCCCTCGTCGTCAGCGTGTATCTTGTCCATCTCCGCCAGCCACTCGTCCATCGTTATCTGCTCGGTCATACCCGCACCTCTTTCGGTCGCCCTATCGAGAAGACCTTGCGGCGGTAGAAATGCTCCTCATTCCCCTGGCGTATCAAGAAACCACCAAACTGCGGAGGGGCGAGCCTCGCTCCTGCAATCTTGTAAGCAAACGGCGTCTTCGCCTGCCAGCCTGGGGTAACTATCCCTGCGGCGTAGCCCTTGGCACAATCGAGATCCACTACGATCGCCCTGTGCCTGTGTGAGCGGACCACGTAATCAGGAGGCTCTTCGGACCATCTCGCCGCCTCTACATACGAAGCGGTCAGTTCGGCATTCACGGCGCTTGCTTCATGGGCGCTACTCGAAGTCGTCCCGATGTGGTGCATGAGGTGGACCAGGGCCGTACCCACACGAGCCCATAATTCGTATCGAGCGAATCGGCCAGCCTCGTCCGGGACAGCGCCCAAGGACTTTGCCAAGCGCTCTTCTTCTACTCCCGACTTGCCCACATGGGCTTCGGTGCCGCGAATGATGTAGAACCGACCGTCACACGCCTCCACGATGGGTTTCAATATGGCCTCCGCAACATCGGCTTGGTCTTTGAGATTGTGAGAAATCTGTGTCGTGGAGTTGTGGTGTACACCATCTAACGAATCGCCATTTACAACCACCGCATATGGTTCATTCCGGCATGCTTCCGGCACCCATACATCCCAGAATTCCCGCCACATCGCCCACATCTTCAATTGGAGCTTGGAGGCGTGATACGTACCCTCTCCGTCGAGGGAGACGGGCTCCGGCGGGCATAGGCCAACCCTGCAGCCACAGTGAAGGTCGGAGACAATAACCAGATTTGGTACTCGTAGTTTCTTCGTCATCCCTGATACTCCTTTCCGCCTTCGCTGAAGCTATGGCGGATTCATCGCTTCCCTGCATGATTCAGGATTCTTGCCGAACCATGACCTCGGTGAGAATCTTTGCAATGGCCTGGCAGGCGTCAGCATCCATTTTGTACTTCTCCATCTGCTCGTCACACCATACTCGGGCGGCAATCTGGTTAGCCCGCAGCCGCGCGTTCTCTGCTTTCAAGGATTCAATTTCTTGGTGATGATGATCCTGCTGATCTGAATGATCGAAGTAACCTGTTCCACCGCCATTAGGCATAGTTCTGTCCTTTCTGTTTGGGTTCCTTTACTCGCCGCGGATGAATTTGTACATTCGACGACGCCCGCCGCCGTTCAGGAGATTGAACGTCCTCAGTTCTGTTGCCCCGCAGAAGCGACATTTCCGCTGAAGTTCCAAGTAAGCATCATCCGCTTCTCCAAGCATGACCGACCAAGCAAAACCGCCAAATACTTGTTTATCCTGCGCCCAAACCCACGAATGCCCGCCGTCTTTCTTGCATTGCGAGCGCCGCAACTTGCGTGTGTCATCCCGAATTTCCCGAACCATTTCTAGCACGGGGTCTGTTTTCTCAGCTTTTTTCTTTGGCATTTCTGTTCTCCTTAATGCAGCGAAATTGGCCGCGCTGCGGCCCATAACCAAAAAATTCCCTTAACTGCTTGTAGTGGGCTGGGTCTTCAAGATGAAAGTATGCCCCTTCTTTTCTCCCACACATACGGCACTCCCTTATAAGCGAAAGCGTATAGTATGTATGGTATTCCATAGAGGGCGTATCCACCCGAAACACGGGGGAGTCCGCCGTTATGTCCCAGCTATGGCCTTCGTCCATACATCTCATGCCTTCTTCAAGTTCTTCTAGGCGTTCCTCTGTCGTCTTCTTTGTTATTTGTGTTCTCTTTTGTTTCTTCTCAAGTTGGCCTAGCCGTTTATCTATTGCCTTCTTTGCCATCACACACACTCCTTTCCCGCCGTCGCCGAGGCTATGGCGGGCGAATCCGTGTTCTCTGTATCCTCTGTGGTTCTACTTCTTGCCAGTTCTGGTAGGGCCTCTGGTTTTGGTGGCGCGAACGCGGCTGCAAGCTCAAGAACCGTATGAAATACCGGCTTGCCCAACTCGCGCATCTGCTCGACCTCGGCATCCGCGCCGGGCGAATCCCCAGCCATCCGCAGGAGGCAATCACAGACCTCAAGCCATTCGCTGTCGTAATCGAGCCAGTCTCGATATGGATGGGGCTCCAGAAAATGCCAGAAGTGCGTCAGGTGCGGAACGAATGGCACGTACCCCGCCCTCAGCAACCTATCTGCGAACAGGATTGCGAACCGCGTGTTCTCCACGGGGTCGGGCTTGCTGTACGGCCCGGCAATGTAGACCTTAATTAGCTTGCTCATTTGGATTCCTTTCCAAGTGCGTCGAGGACCTTGTATTCCAAGTCCTCAAGCGTTCCGCTGTTGTCGATGAACATAAACATTATTTCTGAAGGTGTGTTGAAGAGACGAACGTCCAAGCTGAGATAATGAACTTTGTCTGTTACCCTGGCCACGTTCCCAGACCTCGACACCCACCAGTATTGATCGAACAGCTTGGCCTCGATTGTGGCCTGTAATTCTACTATCGTCCGCATCCCACAGATGATGCTGACGTCATCTGCGAGCATCTGGTTGATGATGGAGAGGGGGTCTTGGTCTTCTGCAAGGCGGCCGAGTTCGTAGAGTTGCTGGCGGATGTAAGGCCCAGCTACTGGATGCGATTTGAGATTCTGTATCTCATACCCATGTCGGCCCCATACGTCCCCGAGATGGACGCTCAGGTAATCGCTGATACTCGCGGAATCCCCTCCCGTGGCCTTGGCGATCATGTTGCCGACAGTCGATTTCCCGCTCTGTGTGTAGCCTAAGACTGCGTATGTTTTCATTGGGAGTCTCCCTTCGCCTTCTCTGCTGCTTCGCGGGTGAATATTAGTGTCTGCATGACTTGTGAATAATCCAAGAGGGCTTCTTTGTGGTGGGCTAGGTTCCCATGAACAAGGCCTTCCGTCCCGCCTGGTTGTCGGTACTTCTTCCAAGAGATGTGTCTTTCGATTGACTTCTGGATACGAGCCATACTATCCAAAATGGCTTCCAAAGAGGGCAGCTTGTCTAAAACAGCTTGGAGACGGGCGTTTTGGACTTCAAGCTCTTTAATCGCCTCTCGCAACAGCGAGTTTGCTATTTGCAGCTTTTGGCCTACGTGATCTTCCATGTCAATCCGTCTCCTTCACATCTAACACTAACAATTGGGCCGTTAGTCTCCGCACCTGCGACATGCTGTGGGCGTTGCCGAAACGCTTCAAGCTTATCTCTAATTCTCCGACGTGTATTACGAGGCGGAGGTTCTTGTCTTCCAATTCCTCGATACGCTTCCGGGCCTGCTCAAGCTCTGCCTTGCAAACAAGTTTAGTTTCAAGAACAGCAATGTCTCTTGCAGTGCTGACCATCTCCGCTCGCATCCGTGATTCCTGTTCGGCCAATTCCTTCCATCCGGCTGCATCTTCCTTGGCCTGCTCAAGCTGGCGGCGGAGCAGTGACATCTGACTCTTCTTGCACGAGTCACTATTGGGTATGTGGAATAGTTCGCCGCTGCCACACCCTGGGCATTTGCCTGTGAAAGGCTGCTCCTTGCTTGGCTGTTCCTCGCACGAATGGCAAAACCAATAATTCTCATTGGATGATAAAGTCATTGGCTTTCCACAAACATCACACTTCGGGCATGTGTCAGTCATTGGGGTTCTCCTTGGCTTGCCCCCTTGTGCGATAGGATTGCATTCCCACAAGTAATCCGGCTATCATCTTCTGCGGCACTTGCGATGAACACTAGCACATCATACCCTGCGCCTATGAATTCCTGTTCTAGTTCTTGGTACGGCTGGTAGGTTGTATAGTCTCCGCTGGTCTTCAGCCCGCCACTTTCTGCCGCTTGGGTCTTGTGCATTGGCGTCAGTTTGATAATATAATAGTCGGGATCGAAATATCGCTTGATCTCATCCGGTTCTACAACGAAGCCTGCTACAGCAAAGTTCAGTGTGATCTTCCTGCCGCTTGGAATTACCCCATCTAAAACCTTTGCGATACCCCACAAGTCGAGGGCGTTACCATTGAATATTGCTTCCCGTTCTGCCGGACTTGTGGAGTTCACGGTTATCTGCAATCCCGCATTGCCACGATACAGGCGATTTTTAATCCGCATCCAAGTGTGAATGAACGTCCTCAGCCATTCGTTATGACGCGGCATCATCGTGGATACCACCGGATGCACTGCGTACTCGGGGTCAATGTGTGTCTTGAGCCATCGAGCCGTTTCCAACACTTCGGGATTCCACGTCGGTTCACCCATCCTGGCAAAATGCACATTAAGCCTTCGTGTAAACTCAATTTCGGGATGGATTGATAGGCCAGCAAGGAGCTGTTTGGTCATGTCGTTACGCGACGCATTTCTACCCGGCCCCACCTGTGGTACATCACAGAACGTACAATTCATCGAACAGCCGTATTGTGTCGATATTGTTAAAACCCATTTCTCCGTCAATGGGAGCAACTTTGTATGCTTCACCGGGGCGGGTTCTCGCTTGAGGTCCATCGCGTCGCATTTTAGGTTTACCTCTTTGCCGTAGTCCCCAAGTGACACCATTTCCAACAATCCGACAGACCCTTTAATGATGAGAATATCGCCAGTGGGAACCGAGATTTTCTTGACAATGTTCGTGCCTATTGCTTTCATCTCACTCTCCCTGTTGCTTGTTCCACCACCACTGAATCACCACGGATTCGGGGGCAGTCTTGAAGTTGTATTCACGTTTATAGTTTTCCATCACGCCAAGCTGCTCAGAGACTGAGAGCTTCTTCCACTCCCGCTTCATGCGCTTATACTCGTCCTCGCTTTTTTGCTTCGAGGCCAAGTCGACGGCCAGCTTGTTCTTGGCCGCATCGCGAGCTTCCTGTTTTTTGTCTTGCTCGCGGCTGATGGTCCAATTCCGGTTCAAGATTGATATGAGATAACCAATCCCCCACTTGGCGGTCGTGTCCTTCCCGTAACGCTTCTGGTAGTCGCGTGCGGCTTCGTTCAGATCCCCAACAGTCATCTTTTCGAGGGCGGCAGGCTCGGTCTCCGCACCAAGCCGGTTCAAATGCTTATCACCCGGTGGTGGGAACGCCTCTGCCTTCTCTCTGAGGGGCTCCAGGAGTTCCCAGGCTCTCCGTCCCTGGGGGGTGAGGTCTCGCCCGTCGTTGAACTGAGGCAGCACGGGGCCGCCGTACCGAGCATCGTCTGGGTCGCTGGCTTCATTCAAAGAGGGAGATATAGAGGGTGTTAATGCAGTAGCAGAAGCAGTAGAAGAAGCAGTGCATTGCTTTGCATCTGCATTGCATATGCTTTGCTTACCCCATCGCTTGGCTGCGGCGTTCTGTCGTTTCGTCCTAGACTCTTGCTGCTTCAGGCGTTCGGCGCGCAACCGCTCGGATACCAAGCGCCCGTTTTCTGCCAAGAACATAGGGTCGGTAGGGTACATTATTTGGGATTTAATTGCACCCCATTGAGAGAGTCTAACACCCAAAATTTTCGCAATTTGTGCATCGTCATCCGGGAGGGAATCGGTCCCTTCGGCCCACATCAACATCAGGAGTTCGGCGTAATAGCCCTTGGCGGCCCAGGAGAGGCGCTTGACCCGGTGGTCGCTCAGCCAGTCTTTCGGATACATCTGGAATGCCGGGGACTTCGCCATTTACCTATCTTTCCTTGGCAGCTTTGGCAGCATCAGTATTTAACTTCTCTGTAAATGTGGATACGTCGGCTAGGCAATCAACTGACCAGATCGTGCCCTCGCAGGGGAAACAGCAATACTGTCGCCAGTTCGCATACCATCGAATCCAACCTAACATACCACCAAGGTTTTTGGTTATCGCGTAATAATCAGTGTGTCCCGCAGCGATAGGCTGATGGTGAATTGCAATGTGTTTGCCATGAAACACAATCTTGGCATACATCGACTCCGTGCGACTATTCATTAGATTTTTCCTTCTTGGCGGCACGTTCAAGATGTTTCACTCGCTTGAGGATTACCTTGTGTGTTTTGGCTGTCAGCGGGCCTAGTTCTTCTACCGCCTGAGCAAATGTATCTGTACGCCGTTGCTTCCACTCTTGCATACACTCACCACAAATACGCCTACCCATCCTACCCATATACACACCGCATCTAATACATCTAGCCATCTTCCTTCTCCTTGAACAGCGGCTTCGACTTGTATCTCGACGGGAACTGTTCGCCGCGACTACGGGCCTCATCTACCATGCTTCCCCGAAGCGACTGCGCATTGCTGTAGTGGTTCGGCGTGCCTAACCATATCTCCAGCCACGTTGCCCCTGGATCCCCGGCGCGGTAAACCTTGATGCGGTCGTAGACCTCTGCGCGGTCCTCAGTGGACCTTGGTTCCTGTCGCTGTCTGATCCGTTCGGGAGCGGCCTCCCCGAGTACAGCCAGATCACCCTGTATCCGTTGCCTCTGGGCCTCCAAAGCAGTAGTGCGCTTATCCTTCGCCTCTGGTCTCAGCGGACCCCAGCGAGAGGATGACGGCTCTGTTATTCCGCCAATCTTGTCCGGCCTGTAGCCTTTAATGCTCATCAATATATTCCATTGCTGCTTCATAGAGATGGTCGCCAAGCTTGCCCATCTCAGCGCAGAGAGCCTTATTGTGGCCGTAGCTCGCCATACCCAAGGTGTCGCGGTTCACGTAGATCACCACCACGCCGACCTCAGCGTTCAGTTTCTTCGCCGCGTCTTGCGCGACTGCTACTTCCGGTGATGGGTTCCAAGGCATCTGTTATCTCCTTCCACCGCTTCTCGGCGGCTTCGTGCGCCCATTTCGCCTCTCCGTACTTCTTCGGGTTGTCGTATTCCGTCATGCCGCGCTTGAAAAGCTCTTCAACCAGGATTTCCGCGAAGTCAGTCATTTACATTTACGATTTGCTTGAACGCGATCACCCACACCCAGGGGTTTGCATCCCAGCCGTATCCCCGCTTGGCGTTGAGTGAGTCCCAAAGAGTCGCGAACTTCTCCTTTGCTATCTGCACGAAATCATCCGGGGCGTCATATTCGTTTCCGTCAGCGCGCCCATCCGCCTCGATCTCAAATCCCTCTATCAGCCCCGTGCAATCCACCCCCTCGGCGGCGACATCGTATATACCGATCTCCTGCACCCTCTCGACGCGGATGTCTGTTATCTCCAGGAGTATCCGAGACCCCCAGCGTGGCATGTGGATGGAGGGCTTCCATTTAACGTCAGTTCCATCACGAAACAAAAACGCCCCATCTGCCTTCCAAATAATTCGCCGATCATGTGGTTCTGGCCATTGAGGTAGGGCTGTGCGCCGATATAAATGTGATGGGCATGGCTGCCGATGTGGTCCCAGTTTATTCTCTCGAACGTAAGCGAATGCCTCCCTCACCCACAGGCGGTCGCCGGGGACACCGTAGGGGCAGTTGTATGCAACGTAAGGAACATCGCGTGCGTTGTACGGTTCAACATACAGCCCCCACTGTCGCCGCCCAAGATGAACAGGTCCAAGTTCGGGGCAGCGATGGGCTTTTAATATAACGTAGGGTTTCAGTCTTGAATAATCCGGTTGCGGCTTGATAATCCTGCGCGTCTGCGTCTTTCGCCCGTCGGGAATCGCCCGGACCATCTCGCCTGAGAATGGTATCCCGCGTTCTTTGATTGTCTCGTTCATTCCTCTTCCTCTCCCAACAGTTTCCCGTCGAGGATGTCCTGCATCACACTTGCCACCTGCTTGTAGTTCACCTTTACGCTGGGGTGGACTTCATCCTTGCGCTTCATGTACCAGCGATACTCCACGGGCGCGACCTTCTTCAATTTCTTCCAGAAACCCGTCTTGTTCGCGTGGGGTGACCATTCCTCGTGGTGCTTGTGGCAATAGAAGCACAAACAGATTCCGTTATTGATGTTGTGGCGGTAGAACTTACTTACCCCCTTGGGTATCATGTGGTGGGCGTTGGTGACGTAGGGAATCCCGGTATCGGGGTTGTAGTCACGCCCGCTGCGGCCGCAGAAAAGGCACTTGTAATCAGCCTTTTCCCGGACTACCTTACTCCAGCGATTATCAGCCTTTTTCAACTGATACGGAGAGTTGGGGTCTGGTTTCTTCCGGGCTCGGCCTTCGCGGGGTTTGCTTTGATGGGCTATCCCGCTGGGTCGGGCCTTATTTTTGAATGGCGTTCTCTTCAGCGCCGTCCTTGGCTTTTTCATTGTGACTTCCTTGTCTTTTCCTTGTAAGCCGGGGGTCTTGCTCCATCTGCTCACGGCATTCTTGGTAAAATCCGTCGGTGCAGGGTATCCAGTAATTACAGCGAGAACACCTTGCCCCCATTTCGCCAATTACCCAAGCCTGATTGCCGCATTTGCATGTAATCACTTCATCCATTCCGCACCTCATCGTCTGTCATGTCTTTGAAGCTCATGGTTGTTCCTCAATGGTAACTTTGCGGTGCGCTCGTCCAGTCCCGCGGCATTGTGCACACATACGATAGGAAAGGAACAGTTCATTCCCAGTTCCCTCACATCTTTCACACAATTGCCACCGTCTATCAATATTTGCATTGCGAGTACGAACATCGCCTAAACAGCGTGGAGGATAACCGGCTTCGTCCCATTTCTTACACATCACTTCACCATCCTTCGCTGCTGCTTCGGAGGGCCAACCTCCACCAGCTTGACCCTGACGCAGCGGTAGCCTAGCCTGCGCCAACGACGCCATTCTTTCTTACTCATAGGACGGCTTCCGCACCAATGCCACCTGCACTCGACTTGACTAGGTTGCGTAGAATTTATTTTTAAGTAACCCTCTGGATATCTCATTGCCCACCCATCGTAATCTCGGCCTAGTTTGAGTCGCTTGCTCATGGTGTTTCCTTCGTAGTGATTTTGCAAAAGTCCCATTTCATGGCGTCTTTCCCCTTCTCTAGCATTTGGGCGAGAAGGATATCTCGGTTGTCATGTTCCTGGGTACCTAACTCAAAAAGCTCATATCTCGCTTGTTGCATACCTGCAAAGATGTCTGCTGCTATCTGAATTCCCTTCTTGCTCATGGTTTCTCCTCTGCCATGCGGCGGAGTTCATCGAGAATTTCTTGGACAGTAGTAGATTGGCCCGTTTGAGTACCCCGGCTAGCAATCCACGTTGCAATACCTCGCCACATGCTTATTCCTACATCATGCCGGGCGGTGGAGAGAGCATCCCGGACGTAATGAACCACATCACACAGGGAGGGGGATTCCGGGCAATCGTCACCAAGTACGAGTGATGCAATCTCTTTAGTAAGCCTTCGCTTGTCCGCTAGAACTTCTTTGAGGTCCGCAACAAGCGTGTCTCGGTACATTAGGTCATGCTGCATTGCGACACGTTCGTCATTGGTCATCCAAGTGAGGCAGTTCTTCTCTATTGCGAGCTTGGCTTTGAGTTCCGCGTTCTCGGCTTGGAGTCTTTGTACATCTTCAATTAACTCTTGCAGTTGATCACACGGTATTGATGTCAAACCTTTACCCATCTCCTTCATCTGTTTCTCATGCCATTCTTCATCCCGCTTGTCCCGGCGATCTATTTCTGCTTGTATGTCTTCGTTCATTTGCTTCCCTCTTTCCATGCTCGAATTACGCGAATGATTGGGTTTAAGATGAATATTGAGCAACCAATCCAAAGGAGGGGAAGTTTCATCTCTGGTGCCTCTAGTAATGGGGTATCGCAAATGATGGCCATAATAATGAAAGCAAGGCCAATCGCAGCACAAAGTCGTTCTGCTAATTCCATAGCGCTCATTTGCTTGCCCTTATCGCTGAGGCGATGGTGTAGAGGATGTTGTTCGTGGTGCCTACTGACGAAGTATGCCCACCCATAAGTTCCTGAAAACACTGGTTCACGTCATCAATAACATTATGGTCGCATTGATGTTTCTTGCGCCACCACTCGATAACCTTCAGTACGTTGTGCTCGCCGATGTCGGGGATGCGTTTGCATTCTAGGCAATCACGGCGACTATGCCACATGGTATGATCACCGCAATGTTTATTTTTCCAGCACCAGCCTGCCTGCCCGTTTGGTAGGTCCTCATCTATTGCCTGGGCGATGGTTTTATCGTCTGCTCCGCTTCGCGTTGCATCCGTTAGTTCGTCACTCACCTAGAAGCTCCTTCCTTACCGCCCTCACTAAAGCGTTCACGTCTACTACTGAGCCAAAGCTATCACGAATAGTAACAATGTCCTCATAAAGCTGTCGCTGCTCAGGCGTCATTCGCTCAAGGGCGGTTTCTGCTAGGTCAGATAGTTCGCTCACCTAGAAGCTCCTTCAGTCCACGGATTGCTCAGATCAGAACCCAATGTCATCATCCGGGTAGTTCTTACCTACTGATGGCTGTTGCGGAGGGGCGGGCGGTGGCGCTGCCTGTTGAGGCGGCGGTGCGATTCCCTGCGACGGATATTGTTGTTGCGGCGCGGGCTGCTGGGCCTGCTCCTGGGGTACGCTGAATTTCAGCGCCATGTACTTCTTGCCATCTTGTTGCGAAGTATTGATCCAACCCGCAACCCAAAGCTTCCGCCCGCCGATAGTGCACTGGCCTTTATAATCTGGGTGTTTGTCGGTTGTCTTCTGCGTGTTCCTGAACAACACGCCTTTCATCTCGTTGTCATATTCTGGCATTTCACTCGTGCTCCCATTTGTCGCTATCAGACCCGTTGATGTTCGCGGGGATTCGTTCACCAGTCGCCCAGTCGTAGGCGGCATCTTCGATCAGGACCTTCCGCATATGCGCCAATTCGCCTAGCGTGTCGATGTGGTCCTTGTGCAGTTCGACCTTGGCCGCGACACGGATAAACCCGGCATCGGTCAGGCTGGACTCGCAGCCCACCCGTTTATGTGCGACCTCGGCCTTTAGCGTGACCTTCTCATCCTCCAAGGACGCCGCACCATTACCGTTGCCTAGCCCCCCATCGTCCTGCGTGAACATCTCCGAGAGGCAGAAGGTGTAGAGCGCTGCGTCCACCAAGGCGCATTTCTCAGCGATCTTGATGGTCTTATTGGCGTCACGCTTCTTGTTGCCCACCCTCTCCGCACCGCGACCTTCACCCACGATCTTCCCGGTCACGTTGTCGATGATGTGACAGAGGTAACAAACCACCCCAGCGGGCGAACCAAGCATCTCCCACGTCTCATCATCACGCTTCCACGTCGGGCGGGTGTTAAACAGACGGCAGACCTTCTCCGCGCCGGGCTTGAGCAGCGTCCTCTTGCTGCCTTCGTAGGCGGGGCCGTAGTCTTTGCCCTCAACCAGATTGTCCTCGACGTACTTTGTGATGATCTCGCGCTGCTTGCCGAAATCTTCCAGCTTCGCTTCCATCTGTTCAGGCGTCCCTACCACGGCAAGGCCGGTAGCTACTTCAGCAACCACAATCTCGGTGTTTTCAGGATTATTAGAATTCCCTGACATTAGATATCTCCTCTCCCAGTTCTGCGCGTATTGCCCAGTCTGGAATATCAATCGGCTCGATAAACGGGCTGTAGCCCGGCCAGTGATTGTTCTCTTTGCATTCGCGGTACTTGTAGAGGGCGCGTTTCCAGACGTTCCGCCCGGCCAAGATCGAGTCCTCACCGACCTGGTAGACACCGACAGCGTGGTTTCTCGCGGGCTTCTCAGCTGCGATGATGAAGAACGGCAGATCCTTGCCCGTGTGGACCGCGACGGCCTCGGTATAAACCGCCGCCTGAATGTGGTAGCCGTACTTGTTCATCTCACGGGGGAATCCCTCAAGGCTGCCATCCTTCGTCGTCTTGAGGTCGGTGATACTGTGTGCGGGCCAGTACCAGTCCAGGCGGGCCTTGCATCGAACGCCGGTATCAGGATCGTCCCAGACGATACTCACCTGCGATTGCCCGTGTTGGAGCAGTCCCATCGCCGCCGGTTGATGCTTGACGGCCTCACGGAGCGCCATTGCCGCCTGATACATCGCGTTGGAAATGGGCTTACCCTTACCCGTGGCCTCCAGTTGGGCGAGGATTTCCTTGCACTTCTTGGCGTTGATGTTCCAAGGCTTTGTCTCTTTCTTATCGTCGACGTAGGTTGAAGGCTGGATAGAGAATCGTTCGAGTAACTTGTCAGGATCGAATACAACGGTATCCGTGAGACTCCCCAAGCGGACCGCGGCGGTATCGAGCCCTTCTCGTAGACGCGCCTGCATGTGCGCGGGGCTCTTGATTAGCTCGCCCACCTTGCTCTTACTGAATGCGTCCCAGGCGTGGTAGGTTTCCTCGGGGATCCCGTAGTAGATTCCCGGTTCGGGGCATTCGATGATTTCCCGTTGTTCAGTCATGGTTTGTCCTTAGAGTAGACCTCGCGGGCAAGCCGAGCCGTCATTCTTGCTGCATATTCTGGGAACTTAGAAAAGTAATATTCTTTTTCACTACATGAGGCTTTGTGCCAATCGCCCTTAATAGAGTCCTTGCGCAGCGCGACATCTCCATTGTCCACCCAGCACAAATTTCCCTCTTTATCAACAATGCGAAGTCGAATGTTCTGAGTACACACAATATCCCCAGCCTTGAACTTGGGGGTTACAGGTTCGAGGATGAGGTAATGCGAGCTTGTGTAGGGTAATCCTTCAGGGACTAACTTGCCGTTACCATCAAGTATGGGCCTTCCTTCTGACGGTCCATACTCTCCTGTCAACCTATACCCTCCAGGCTCTTCGGGCAGGTTGGCTATGATGTCAGCGGCGCAGAGAATAGCTTCCGCATGACTTGTGGGCCAATTAGCTACCGCCCTTCGCACTTCCTTAGCCAGTTCTTGCATCGTTTATCCTTTCCGTTTCCAGCCTCGTCCGCCATAGCTTTAGCGAAGGAGGATTGGTTTCAATTCCCCCGCCCAGCTTGGGATGAGCGGGGGTACTTCGTGAGTTCACTAATAAAGGTTTAACCCATTTAGCAACGCGCTCCTTTCGTACCAATACTGATGCAGTGAGGCGGGACCGTCCACGCCTCTGTTATTTCTTGGGCAATACTTCAGGAAGTTCGACTTTGACGATGCAGTCACAATACGGCTCGCGCGTTGCGCGTTGTTGTGCACCTTTTAGAGAAGTATAGTCGTTATCGAAACTCCAAGAATATCCGTCATGTATCCATCGCTGAAAAATAGTTTCAGCTGGTCTTCCAGCACTCTTAACAACTGTCACCTTTCCTGTCTTGCTCATCTCATGCTCCTCTTAAGTAAATTTCGCATCCTATCTTTTCCTTACCCATTCGCTAAGAATGGATGTTTTTCTAAGCCCGTCACGCCCGTGTCCGCACGCGACGAGTGGGGGTTTACTTAACTTCTGCTCGTTGCTCGTCGCTCCAATCCATACACACCGTTCTTCCAGCCGCCATATCGCATCGGGCCATAGAGACATTCGCAGAGGTTGCAGCGTATACTTTATCGCTCTTGTCTGGAGCATACATTACAGTGCTTCCAGCATGGATTCCGATTGAAGCAGCTTCATCAAACGCTCCCGCATCTGCGCCAAGGAATACAAACTTCCACTGGTAATCGTTGGTTTGCCGATCCACCATTACCTTGACTTGCTGCTTTGTGAATTCATGGCTGGCATTCTCGTGACCGTCTGTGATGATTGCTATGACGACCAGCCCGGGACGGGATTCGTCGTCCATTCTGCCAAGCCGTTCTCCAGTCTCATTGATTGCCCGACCCACCGCATCTAGAAGCGCAGTCATACCACGAGGAACGAGCTTGTATTCGGGAGTATCCTTGATGGGCGTCCCACTACAAACGAAATCGTAGGCGGTATCGAATTCCAGAATGGTCAGCAACGCTTCGCCTGGAACCTCTTTCTGCTCTGAAATGAAAGCATTGATCCCGCCTTGTGCTTCAGTTAAACAGGACTGCATAGACCCACTTCGGTCCACAACCAATGTAATGTCTGTCAAATCCTTGTTCATTTCACATCTCCTTAAAGTTAGTGTTCCAAACTCATTGCGACGGGAAGGATTTGCACCTTACATTCAGGCACGTTACTCCTGACTCCAACCAGTAGTCGGCCTAACTAGCTAGAGGGCTTTTCGCTCGTCGCCCACCGCCGCATATGCTCCCCGTGGCCGGGCTTCACCCACCCGGCGCGACGGACCAGGTACTAAATCGCGCGTTACCGCCAATGGCCCGAGGTTCCGCCCATTCGATGACGGCTATGCAGCACGGGGAGAAATAATCGTTCGGGTACGGGCTTTCGTTCAACCGTTGCGCACGGCGTCAGATTCCTACTCACCCGTACCCTATACTGGCGTGGTAGCTACTTCCTCGCCGGGCATTCCCAACAAAGCACCGCCAGTAGTACCGGGGCCTCCGAATGCTGAAGTTGGTTATGGCTATCGCCACAATCAGAACAACATCCCATGCGGGTTGGTTGTGCTGCCTTCAGCCATTCCCTATTTCCACCAGAGCCCGCATTGCTGGAACTTCGCGGGATAAGGAGGCCATTCATTCAAAAGGACTCGCCCGGCAGGATTGGCCATTACCCGCTGCCTGCTATGCCCAAGCGTCGGAGCGGGAACCGAACACTGTATTGGGCCTGTCCCACTTCGAGCGTGTTCACACCACGCCGCAGACGAGTCCTTGTATCAATGCCGGCGGGGTCAGCAGCAGTGCTGGGCACTGACGGCCAGCGGACACTGCCTGCCGGTTCGCGCCAACCCGGATACCTGGTAGCTATGCCAGTTAGAGCCGCCCGCCAGCATGTATCCATATTCAGTTATACTCAATAGCTTCAGCCTACCGAACAGGCAGACAGGCCCACCATCAGCGGGGGCTGGGGTGTTGGTTACATCTCTACTGCTGGAAGATGTGCACTGACAATAACAGTAGGGCCATCAAGTCTCTTAGCTACGCTCCTTGCCTTTGCCAAAGAGTATTCCTGCCCATAGCAGAACCAATCTCCAGTACTTTCCTCGTAGATCTCATAGACAGTAAGTGCCTTAATCTTAAGAACTGGTTTTGCAACATTGGCTTTTACTACTGTAATTTTTTTCATCGTTTCAGTCCTTATCCTTGGGATACATGGAGTTGAGTATGTCGCGGAGTTCGCGGCATTCTTCACCAGTTAGCGTATCGCAAATTTCAAGATACCCATCAGTAACACGAATGGTTGTACTTCCACAAAGTACCCATTCCGCTTCTGCGTCTATTTCCTTTTCTTTGACAGCTTCCTTTAATGCTGCTGCTGCCTCTGCCCACTCCGGTTTCGTTGGTACTGTCTTTGCTTTCGCCATTGGTTCAGTCCTCAAGTGCAGCTACCATGATCTGCGGGGTTATCTCAATGTCCTCATGTAGCCCTTGTAGCCCAGGCGGTAGAGGTCATAGTATTCCTCAAGCGTTCTCACGCCCGCCTTCTGTGCGTAGCGAGACAGCCACAGTGTTATCCCGATGATGCAGGACCGATTGTCGAGAGGATTGATTGCATAACCCCATGTGTCCCAAACAAATTGGATAAATCCGGGGGTAACCTGATATCCTCCCTGTTCACCAGCAGGCCCTACGATTCCCGGCTTGGAATTAGGGTCCTGCCCGCAGCGTGATTCTCTCCACCAGTAATAGGGAATCGCGGTCTCAATTGTTGCCAAGGTGGGAACGTCTGATTGTGCTCTAATGTTCTGGTGATTAACAGATACTAAATTGGTATCAGTTAGTATCAAATTAGTATTTGGGACGGATGACCCGCGCGCCGCTTCTGGTGTATTCAAATAATCTATAAGTTCAAAAACACTGTTGAGGAATACAGACAGGCTGATTATTAAGATAACTACGGCTAGAATACCAAGGAAGATTCTGTGCTTGAGTTTCATTTCTTCTCTTCCTCCTTCGCGGTTCCCGCTTCGGCGGACTTGTCTATGTCTTCGAGGATGGGGACGGCGAGTTGGTAAGCTGCATCTACGGCATCAAGTGCACTAATAATCGTTCCCTCTTCGCATCCCTCCACCACCAGCCGGGCGATCTTGACGAGCTTGTCGTAGTGGGGAATGTGGGAGTCGGCTTCGGCGATAGCAGCTCTCAAAGAATCGAGCGGGGGTTCTGATATTAGCCCAACAGGTTCCTTATCGAAAGGGAACAAGTTGTTTATGACCCGTATTGTTTCGTTAAAATTCCATACCAGACTTTCAGTCAGCCCTAGCCCAAGCTTGCATCCTTCCAGCAGCCGCTCGTTTATTTGGGGTGCGTGCGAGGCGATGATGCGGGCATATCTACGAATGAGGACCGTAAGTACGTAATCTTTGTCAGGGTTGCCGGCGAGCAAGTCTTCTACAATAAGTCTCGCTGCTTCCATTGCCCATTCAGGAATGCTGTCGCAAGACGGCATTGCAACATCTGGTATGTCATTTGGGGTCATTGGGTTGCTCCTGAAGGTTATGCTCGACACCAGAAGGCAACTTGCTATTCATCATCGCCTGCATCTTATTCACAACTTTTACGAGTTCGTTGAGCTTGTCCATGAACACAAGCATGTTCCGCTCGGTTATAAGCACGCGGTCGATCTTGGTGTTGTCGGGATACCCCCGTTCAACATCCATCCCATAACCATCCAGCGGTTCAATCGCCATTGTTCTTCTCCTGGTTTTTCCGTAATATCTTTGCCGTAACACATATCGCCGCAAACTCTTGGTCTTCTTTCAGCATGGCGTCGGCAAGTGCAGAAGATTTGCCAACTATATCGTCGTAAGGTACTTCAGACATTGAACCAGAATGCGACATTGCCATGTCTGTACAGAAACCAACCCAAGCATTCATCGCCATAGCCTTGTAGTGCTGGCGTACTGACATGCCACTTGTCGCAGGATTAGCTGACATTGCACACCTTCCTTCTGTTGCGGTTCCCGCAATCCCGAGAACAATAGCGGTTGCGGCCCCGATGGTCTGGATGCACACGGAACAACTTCCCACACCCAAGGCAATGTCTGGAAAGCGGATATATACGGTTTGAGCGGTTGCGAGCAGATGTAATATGAGAATGATGCTGTCGCTGATGCTCGCTCCGCGTGGTGATCTCTAGATTTTCCCGACGGTTATCCAATCTGTTGCCATTGATGTGATGGATCTCTTCGCCGTTGCAAACATTCATAACAAAGCGATGCAATAGGCAGACTTCCCCACGCTTTCTCCCACCAACACGGTAGACATACCCATTCAAGCCAAGTCGCCATGCATAAAGATTCACCACTTCAATATCCGCTTCAGAGACAGTTGCAATTTCGCCCGTCGCTAGCAGAAGCAGCGTTCCGTCTACAGGTCCGCCGTCGTCTTTGGTGTCAGTCATGGTTTCTCCCCTAACTTCCTCATCGCAGCAAGAAGCACATTAAGGTTGGCCCATACTCTCGCGTGTATTTCTTCTTTTGTCAGTGGCTCATTCATGTCCTCAGTCCTTCTTCCGCTCTGCGGTGGTAGTCTTCATCGCCCTGTTCGGCTATCAAAGCACCTCAATCTCGTACGTCGCGCGCTTACTCCCGCGATCGACGCTCAGTAGTGTCATGCGAAACTCTCTCCCGCACTTCATTCCGGTCATTACAGTTGGCAACGCAAGTCCCTCACCCCAGTATTCAGACATGGCTAAATCGACGATGTTACCGTCCACGAAATGAAGCTCGACCCGCTTAACGAGATGGGTACCGCCGGGTACGTCGGGGTCGCCCTCGGAATCCATGATCTCCCTTACCCACAGGCACTCCCTGGCAACGTATTCGAGTACGCCCTCATCACTCACCGGGGCAAAGAGTTTCGTTCCTGTTGGCTCGCTCATTATTCTTCCTTCCGGGCTTGCTCGGCTGCGGCTTGGGTGGAGAAACATGCTTCTACTACGTCATCTTCGTCTAGCTCTAGAAGTTTAACGTCCTTGGTATCCTGCGGGGTGTTGTCGCGGACAAGAACCACGAACCCAACAACTTCTCCGCCTCTCTCATCCTCAGCACAAATGCTTGGAAACACTTGAGCGCCCTTTGTAATCACTGGGCCATCTGCCATCTTGGGATAGCCATCTACAACAGCCTCCAGTTCCTCTACACGCTTGGTCGCCTGTGAGAGTTGGCGGCGGAGGTCAGCCATTATTACTTCCCAATCATCATTGTTCATCCGCTCGCTCCCGTAGCCTGCTCAAGCTGATTACGAAGACACTGCTTGCTCTCGTAGATTGGCACATCAAGTAAGCCAAACCCGTAGTCTGGGAACACCGACCCGCACTCACATTCATTTGATGCAGGACATCGGGCTGCACCACATAGAGGACATTCATTCTTTACTGTTAAGCCTTTCATCCGCTCGCTCCCTCAGCAGTAGCCTTGAAAGCCTCTTGTGCCTTCTCGCAACAAAGTGGTGTTCCTGGGGGCATGTTGAATCCGTCCCCTTCTTCCACGACCTCCCAGTCGTTGCAGCAAAATGGGCATACTTCTTTGGATTTAGACCGCACGCCGACAGACGCCCATCCATCCACATGCCGTTTGATCTCTTTAGCAACGATCTCGGCCCGACGACGCAAAGCTTCCCAGTCGTCTTTGTCATCTAGCCAGCCAGGCGCAACTTCGACCTCAACATGGATATCCTCTTCGATTCGCACAGGGCCGAATGTGAGTTTGTCAGTCATACCTTACCTCCCGTAGCCTTGAAGAACGCATTGAACTTGGCCTTGCTCTTGGCGGCAGCCACAGCTTTCTTCACATCTCTCTCGTCTTGCTCCTGTTTCTCTCTCTGTTCACCAAGAAAACAAGCGTCGTTGATTTCACGGAGTACTTCCTGTAGTTCTGCGTTCCACTCGCCATGAAGAAGCCAGGGTTGGCCATGCCCGATAAAGCCATGGACTATTAGCAGTTCCTCTCCGTCGGGATGTCTTGCCCAAGCGTTCCATGTTGTTTCATATGAATCGGAGTAATATCGAAAGCGAAACCGGCCTACGATCCACTCTTCCCCGTCAGTAAACTGACAGGTGTACTTGAAGCCCCTGCCACGTCCATGAAGCCTAACGAGAACGGCCTTGACCGAAAGTATCTCTGGAGTATCAGTCATGCCTTACCTCCCGTAGCCTTGGCGAAGTCTTTAGGCTTGATCTTGATATGGGTGAAGACGGCTTGAAAAGCTTGATGATCTTTCCAGTGGCCGCCGACTACAAAATCTGCCTTGCGACACCAAACAGGAACAGTTTTCATTGTCTCTCTGAACCAGCCAGTGTCCGCCCAGGAGTTAGCCGCCTCCTCAGTGTAAAAAACGTGGTAGCCACTATATATTGTTGTTGCCCGATAGGATTTCTTCTGACGGCTAGACCGATAGCGCCCCGGCCTGTTTATTTTACCATTCTTCCGGTTCGGAAAAGCTACTGCCCGAAGCGTTCTCTTATCCCAAGGCTCTACTCTAAACACCTTCCAAAACCTAGCCACTCCCCCTCCACGCTTCAGCCGGGCTTGGACTTTCTTGGTGACTGCTTCGTCAACTATCATGCACATGTCAGCTTCCTTCCTTGCTTCCGCGGCGCACGTCCGTAGGTTCGCCACAGCCGCTTGCACCCGGCACAAAGGTGCGCTGCGTTTCCGCCCCGCGTCCATCTGATGGGTACCATCTGTTCTTCTGGAAATCGCTTCCCGCACGCGCTGCATCGCTTCGTGTCCACGGCTTGCCCCTTACGCTGGTTATTGGGTAAACTTTCACGCCGCACTTACCTCGTACCACGTGGAGATGATGTCTTCGTCCCGTTCGCGGGCGCGATCCTCGTGTTTCGGCTTCTTGGTTTGCTCCCGCCGCCCGTGGGCGTGGGCGTACAGCCGTCCCGCCTTGTCCCTGAAAAACTCACAAGTCACCCATTCAGCCAACCACCAAGGCTTGACGAATCCATCAGGGTCGGGCTCGCACTGGGCAACAGGTCGTGGGGCGGTCTTTCTTGGTCGGTAGATCATGCGACGGCCTCCGCTAATTGTTGTTGATGGTGTACTTTCTTGATTACCCCTAAAGCACACCCCAAGAGCGGATTCTTCCTCTCCACCGAATCAAGACTCCGGCTTACAGTGGCCGTGTTGAGACTTAGGCGCTTAGCGACTTCCTGTTGTTCGTACCCAAAAAGGACGAGCCGGAGAATTTTGTACTCTTGTCTAGTTAGCATCAGATCCTCGCCTCTCGTTGGTTGACAAACGCGCCAGGATGCCCCAGGATCGCCTTGTCAACAGTTAACTGCGCCGAGGCCCTACGGGTCGGCCTTGTGTTTGTGTTAAGATAGGCAAGCCTGTTTATAGGGGTTTGCTGCATGTCAAAACCGCTTAACTGTTGACAGCACCAGAAAGCGTAGTTCGATTTCTTTGTGTCGCCCTTCTTTGGGCAGTTCGGCGGCGTTTTGTAGCGCATTCCGGGCAAAACCGGCATCGAGGACCGAGGGGGCCTTCGCAGTCGGGACACTTCCGGGTATTGGTGACCGGCTTCCTCGGGGTGGAGACTGCAATCGCCGTGCACCGAAAGCAGACGACGGCCTTGCTGCTCCGGGAACAGGCTTCCACTTCTCGCCCGCAAGCCGAACAAAAAGGAGCAGTCTCGATCTTCAAGTATTCCCGAATGGACTTCCGCGTCCGTGCGTTTCGTTCCATCGTTTCGCCCATCAGAGAAAAACAATGCGCCCCCGCCACAAAGCAGGGGCGCACCCTTCACCGTTGCATCTACAGATAGGAGTCTCGTCAGTTCCACTCCCCGCGAATGACCTCCAAGAGAACATCGCGAGGATAGTATTTCCGCTTGAACATGGGCGGCCACAGTTTCTTGTCCCTGAATATTGGATAGATGCCCTCCCAAAACTCCGTCCGCCCTATGCCCAAGAAGGCGACGGCCTCCTTCTGGTTCATCAGCATCTTTTCCTTTGGTTTTTCCTTGGACATCATTCGCTCCCCTGCTAGAATATCTTGTCGTTAATGGAGGAGGGGTTGTTCCGGCAAGGCGGCCAAAGAGAGGATAGGAGTGATTATTGACCGCCCCCACGCATCCTTGCGTTCTCGTCCCGTCCATGCTCGACCCATCAAAAAAGAAGGAGGGCCCGTCAGCTATCGGCACGCTAGCCTCGCCTTCGGACCCTCCATAGTAGAAACCGGCCCGGCCCGCAGGTTCGTCCCGGCTTTCGCTTCTACAGAGAACTGATTTGGCTAGCGTGCCAGTCATTGCTTGTTAGCTCCTTACATGAGACATTATCGGCAGGACTAGACCAGATATCAAGTCTTTTTGTATCGTTTCTAGGCCGCACCGTGGACTTTACTGGCCTAATCCGAGCAAGAAATTGGACTTAGGGGGATAAAAAAAGTTTACGCGAGGCTAAATTGGATACAATGCAAGGCATGAGCGTATTTGATCCAGCGAAACTGAAAGAATGGCGAAACCGCCGTGGCATGACGCAGCAAGAAATCGCTGTTGCTATCGGTCTCAGGACTGATCAGCACACTCAAATATCGCGCTACGAGCGTGGGGAACGAATCCCCCGAGGTTCACGCATTTTCAGATTGGCGGAGGTACTGGAAATCCCAGACACCGAATTAATGACCACAGAAATATTCCTGCCTGCGGAAGAGGCTATTACCGCAAAGGGAACTGAGTATCTGCGGCAGCTCCCTGACCATCTACGGCTTCGGGAGATCGCAAAGTTGGCTGAACTTGTTGAACAGGAACGGCAGCGTCATCGAATTGAGTAAGAAGAAAGGCCAGATACCTCTCTCGGCCCCCTGGGGACAGGAGGTTGATTTGCTTGCGAAATGCTTTTACCAGGTACCGAGTTCCTGGCCCGCTTGCTCGCGCACTCACACCAGCTCGCATCGGTCGATCCTCCCTAGCTGTATATTAGGCTGCTGTTAGGTATACTGTCAAGGGCTATGCAAAAAAAGAATTCTCAGATCGCTGTCGAAAGAATCAGCACCTCTCAGTGCGGCTGCTGTATCTTTATTGTACCGGGGCAGATGCCCAAGTCAAGCATTATCTACGATAATCCCCGAGATAATCAGTTCTTATATCAGGTGTTCATCTAAGACGGGAGCAGGGTTATGGGCCAAAGAAGTTCTAGTTTCTGGAAGATTGCCTTTGTTTGGGTCGTGATCGGCGTGTTACTCGGGACGCTTATCTACCCACCGTGGAAGCGGCAAACAGGACACTCTGTCGGGTACGGCTGGTTGTGGATTGGGCCGCTGGGATGGGGCTGGGATCACCGAGGCGGGGGACATTCATACCAATACAGATTGCGGAATAGGACGTCGTTGAGAATTGACACAACACGGCTGTTGCTTCAATGGGCGGTTGTTTTTCTCTTGGCGGGAGGGCTTGCCTGCACCAAGAAAATCTGCCAAGCGAACAAGGGCGAGACCCCATAATTGTGCCAAATCACTGTAACAAAGCGACAGTCTGCGCGCAGGATATCCGGCGCAACACGAACCAACACGAACCGATGGGCGGTTCTAATTCTTTGCCTTAACAGCCACTTGCGCAAACAAAATCCCGCAAGTTCACCACTCACGGGACATAACGACTTAGCTAGCCTTTCATTGTTCGAGAAACTGTCTTTTGTTGATTTTGCTGGAGTTTATGCTAAAATGTGCAAAACGTTGTGCCAACGGTCTTATAGTTTTCGGAGGTCGCCATGAATAAGACGGCGTGGTACAGGCGGTGGGTCAAGAAGGGAACCATCTACAAAAGGGGTGACATCTTTTGGTATTCCCACCCGACCCCGAGCAAAAGACAGCAGCGGATCAGCCTCCACTGCGGCACCAAAACAGAGGCGGGATATCGGGCGCAACAAATCCTTGAGGCAGTCTACGGCAACGGCTCGAACGAGCCAATAGATCGCTTGTTAGAGCAGTTTGGGGCCCATGAGAAACACCGAAACCAACCGAACTATCTCGCCTTCAAATTAACCACGATTCGTGCGTTTGTGAAGATGCACGACATCAAGACGCCTGACGAAATAACCGCCGCGAAGATAGAAGTTTACCTGAATCACCGCTTGGATTCCGGCCTCTCACCAGCGGCCGCCGTTACCGAACACGCTCACCTGGGAAGATTTTTCTCCTGGCTTGTACGATCACACCAAGTGTCCAGTAACCCGATTCTGGAAACCGAGCGGCCCAAAATCGAGGACAAGGAGATCATCCACCTGACACGCAAAGAGTTGGAGGAGGTAAGAAATTTTGCGAGAAAAGGAAACTTGTGCCCGGTACTTGTCCTCAGCTATACAGGATTGCGCCTCGGAGAACTAGAACGGCTTCGCTGGAGCGACCTTCGCTTTGGCAACCAGCCGACCATTCGTGTCCGCGCCACCAAGGTGAAGGGAGGCTACAAATCTATCCCCATGCACCCAGAACTCGTTGGAGTACTCAAAGGGCTACCCAAAGAAGATGATGAGTTCGTGTTCCGCCCGCGCGCCCGCGGAAACTGGAACAAGTATTTCAGGCAGCTCGCCCCGCAGTTCCCGAAGTTCGCCCGCAAGGGGATCCTCACGCACATATTCAGGCATACGATCGCGTCTCTCATTCTCCAGGAGGGGGGAAGGATAGAGGATGTCTCGCGGATTCTCCGCCACTCATCTATTCAGACGACAGAGCGGTTCTACGCCCAGTTCACAGTAGAGCATGGGGGCAGGCAAGCCCTGGCAACGATCTAAAATTCGGTCAAAAGTGATCGGATTTTGGGGCCTCAAAACAAAGCAACACCCGAAAGCGACTTGGCTTAGCCCGCGCATCGTTTATGACAACGCCTGTGACAAAAAGCGCATAAAAAACCCCCGCCTGAGCGGGGGCTGTGGTAGACTGTGGCCCTAGTTTGGATGATATGCCCCGGTAGTGAAATTGGAAATCACGCGTACCTACTAAGTTCGTGTTCGGGGTTCGAGTCCTCGCCGGGGCACCTTTTTTCCCTTGCCTAATCGAATACTATCGCCGATAATTATCATGGTAGGTACGAGGGGAGTAAATCCCCTGAACACAGAACGCGGAAGGGACGCGATGCTAACGGCACGTCGCGCCCTTCCTTTTACCTACCGCTTCTTTCGTTGTTAACCGTTCGTAACGATTAACATGAAATTTCAGGGTGGGCTAGAAGTCGCTGTTCCGTCTCGCCTTCTCCGCTTGCTTCAGGAGGAATTCCATAGTGAGCGGGCTCAGGACGAATACGGGATACCCCAAATGGACCGCGTGCAGATTGTACATCTCAAGGCGTTTCTCGGTGTCCTCGATTAAGAGAATGTCCTTGTGCTCGTCGGGTAGATACGACCCTAGTTCCAGGCGCAAGGGCCCATCACCTAGAAAGGTCGTCTTGCCATTGGCGCAGCCGGTCAGGAGAATCAGGATTAAGAGGAACCACCTCATCCAGCCTGCTCTTCTTTCTTCAATTCGCCCTTCAGATCAACCAAGAGATCCCGGGCCTGTTTGGAGATTGCGCCAAATTTCTCTGTCATCTCGGCTTTCTGTTCAACGGTACCTCCGTTGCGCGCTATCTCGATCGAGCCGATGAATTCCTTCAGACTACTCCACAAGAGGGTCGCCCGCTGTGTCGGCTTTATCTTGCCCCACTTCCTACCGATAAGGGTACCGATCCCTGCGCCTGGTACGCCGAGCAACACCAAGAGCGACGCCCATGATTCGATTTCAAGGCCAACGATATTATCCGTAGCCTTCGCCGCATCAAGAGCTGCTCTCACTTCGGGAATTTCCATCGGCGCGCCCGTCTCAGGGTCGATGAGCATCTGCCCGTTTTTCGTAACTATGGCCGTATCCGCCAGCCCATCGTTGTCCTCGTCGACCATGATGGTAGACAGTTCGGGGTTGGCGGCCTTGAAATCCTTCGTGATGTCGCCGAAGTTCGCACAGCCAACCAGTAACAAAAGAATCAAACAACCCAAGGTCTTACACATGTGACGTCTCCTATTTGTTTTCCATGCTCGTTAAACGCCGCTGTATCTCGACAAACCGCTCAGTGTTCTTCTCTGAGTCTTTTTCGATCCCCTTGATACTTACCTTGATCTTGCCAATATCCTCTTTGATTTTCTCGATGCCCGACTCTACCTTCGTTAGTCGGCTTTCGTGCTGCTCTACCGTTTTGGCCTCCGCCCGGGCGTCCCCGTAAGCTATGAAGAGCCCTATCAGAATCGTTACAGCTACGGTCCCAACGATACTTCCAATGACTTTCATTATGATTCCGTTACGGTTCGTCATCTTCTGGTCCTTCGTGGTCTTCCCCGGCTCGGGCGAGTTCGCCGTGTAGCGCGTGTTGGGGGAGCAACGCCACCTTTGGGTTTTCTCGCTTTCGCTCGCCGGGCCATGCGTTCGAGTTGAAGGACCCCACCTGCCGGAATCCCACCCAAAACCGTTGCCGCCCTAGTTCCCTTTTCGGCTGCCCTGATAAAACCCCGAAAGGCCGCGTCTTGACCTTTGCGCGTATCCGCTTTGATGTATTTTTCGGTTGCGATAGAAAGCGAGGCAATTGACGAAACCGTATCTGAAGCGGCTTGGGCTAAAATGTTAGGTCGGTGCTCAATAAATATTTCTGGAATGTCAAGTAGCCCGGCCACCGCCGCCCGTACAATCTCTGAGGCAATATCACCAAAGGCAAGCCAGCTACCGAACAACCGCTGTGAAACCAGAAGCGCGTAATTGCCCCAGCCTTTTTCGTCTTCTTCCGTGCCGAATAATTTAGCGAACAACTTGCCCGTCAGCCACGAATAACCCTTCGCTATTGCAGCGATCATCACTGCGTTAACCAAGGTTGGAACGAGGATTTTCCTTGCGGCTTTCGCCTGATCCACGGCGGTTTTCTTGCTATGTCGATATTCGCTTGTTGCCCGAGCCGCCATGTTGAGGTTCTTGTTCCGCTGTGACGAAAACATCGTGGCCGCCAGCTTCACGAACACATTATGCCGAGCCTCGCGGTGAATGCTGGAAGTGGTTAGAAGCCCCCATGTAGGTTGGGTGCGGTCGATGATTTGCCTTGCTCGCTTTGCAGCATGTTCCCACAACGCATCCCCGGAAAGACCCTTGGCTTCACCTTCGCGGTAGGCTCCCGCACTGATGACGCGCATCACAAGGGAATCCGCAGCATGAATAGGCTTCATTCCTGCGCGACCCAAGACGCCCTCTTCTGTAATTCCCCAAAACTGACTGGCCATACTGCCAGAAGCGCCGGGGGTAAGGATCTCATGCGCCGATGCTTCATGGCGTGCACGGAGTGTCGGTGAAACCTCCCGCATCTTCGGCATGAACCCCTTACTGAACGCCAGCTTTGTTGTCTTGGGAGAGAACAGAATCCGTGCGTCAATTTCGTTAGTCGCGTTCAGGTAACTGACCGTCTGGTACAAGACAATCTGCAGCTTCAGTCCTAGCGCTCCGATATGCGACCGGCGGATAGCTCCCTTGACTATACGCGCTACGATTCCTACTTCTGACGCATTAAGCCCACGATAATCCTTCAGGGTTTTCTCGATATCAAGCAACAATGCGTCGCCATGCTTGAACGTCGAACGGACGGCCTTGCGGAATCCCTGGTCTTGAAGTAGCCGCGCGGCATCATGAGTCGGCCCACCCTTGCCAACAAATGAAGCTACGCGAGCGATATGAGCAGGCAGGTCAACAAAGATATCGCCGATGATAAAGGGGTCGTTGGAAACGGCACGGGTCTTGAAAATCCCTTGTTGCTCAAGTTGCCGATTAAACCATTCCTGCATGATCTTGTTCGGGTCGGCCTTGGCTTTGCGAAATTCGGGGTCGCGGCGGCGGGGGGAATAGTTGTCTCTTTGGGCGATATCGAAACCAAACTCGGAACGCCATGCCTCATTCAATGGCCCGCGGAGAAGTTCGTCCTTGTTGACAATATCGTGAGCAATGTCAACAACTGCTCGCTCTTCCTTCGTTGCGGAGTTTTCAATTGCCACTATATCTTTGGCGCGAAGCTTCACGGGGTTTTGCCCAGGCGTGCGCCTGAATGTTATGCCTTTCTGTTTGTCTCGCAGTAGTTCAGCCCGGTTTTGCGGATCTTTGACAGTCCAAAGAAATCTTGCGCGTTCCCCCTTAGTCATCTCGATAGATTCAACACGAGCACCTGTTTCGCTGGTGGCTGTTGGAAGGGTGACCTTGACAATATCAAAGTCCTTGCCCCCGACTTCCGCACTCATCTTGTCAATGTCGCCAGAGGTTATCCCCGCTTTGCTATATGCCTCATCGCTATAGTCCTTCATTTGTTGCGTAAGGCCCAAGGCAATTTCCTGGCCTTCGCGGGGGCCCTCAAACAGCAAGTCATAGACGGCACTGTCTTCCCCGCCAAGAATGAAAGACTTGGTGTCTGGGCTCAGTTGGTGCCATGTTGCGGCCTGGACAACCCATCGCTGGAGACGCTTTTCTTCAAACTTCCCGATTTCTGTTTGGTGTTTGGGATGATGCCGATCAAGAACATTTTGCGAAGCCTCGGCAACAGCCTTGTTCGCATCTTTGTATTTCTTAGAGAATCGCATTCGATTCTTTGTCGCGTTAAGATGGACAAGGGTGTTGATCGCTGTCGCCACTTCACGAATAGCGTCCGGCGTAAGTTTTCTTAGCGGGACCTTCCCGGCGCGTTCTAAGGCAGATTCCGCGCGCCCAACAAGCTGTTGGGGAATTTCGCCCAACTCGTCTCGGCCGTATGCGTCTATAAGCGAACGCGCACGACGGAGAGTTCTTTCTGCGGGCTGAGATACGGCGAAACTATCGAGCAGAGCGTCAACCTTTGCTTTGGTTACTGGCTCCATGTGTCGACGGTCGATTTTGCTTTGTGCTTCCTTGAATTCCCGGAAAGCCTCCGCCCGGTCGTAATTTTCGATAATCCGATTAACCGCCCGAACCACCGCCCGCCATTCCGCAGGGGTTCGCGCTTTGGCAATCGTCTTGAGGACTTTGCCTCTTTCGGAAACAGGAAGATGCTCGGTCGCAAACTTGGCGACATCTGCCCCCTGTGCAGCCATGTCAAGTTGCCCGGCACGGAATCCTTTTCGGGCAGCCTTGGCCTCGTGCTTCAGGGCGAAGACCAACAGTTGCCGTGGGGTCATGCGAACCTCTTCCTCGGCAGGCTTAATTATCTCGCGGACACCGCGCTTGATTTTGCTCGGGGGGATCCTAGCGGCCTGTTTTGCGGCCTTCTCGATTGCGGCGAGACGAACGCGCCCAGGCTTGATATGCTTCCAGATCGTCGGCAGATGCAAGGTGACTTCCTCGCCAACATCCTTTTTGATTGCCGCCTTCCATTCGCCGAATTTGCGCAAGCCTTGCTCGTAGTGGTATAAGCCAACAACGCCAGCAGCCTTCTTTTGTTCTGCGCTTAGCGGGGTCCCACCGAGAAGCCTTGTGTCCTCTAGTGTCTTGAGTGCCTTCTTGTGGTCGGCGTCCGTAATACGCTCCACAGGGGGCTTTGCTACCCTCTCCTGTATCCTCACCGCCGCACCTGGGCCCTTAATGTCAGATACGTCTACCCCACGTTCCTTCGCCTGCTTGCGGAGTTGGAGGATGTTGGGTTTCTTGGCAGCCTTCTTCTCGGCAACGGCTTCCTTGAGTGTGCGCTTTTTGGGTACAATCGTGCGCTTTGGGGGTACAGGCTTCGGCTCTGCTACAGGCACTTCCTTTTTGGTAACCCCGACAATCTCGCGGGGTCCCCACTTGCTTCCGCCATCTGTGATCACTGTCTTACGGTTCTTCTTGATAACACGGAGAGGCGTATTGCCGCCTACATCTATAAGGTCCCCAACTTCTATCGTGTCGAATTGCTCAGTGAGTCGGTCGGTTGCTCCGCGTTCTGCGGCCTCCCTCTTTGGCGCACCTCGTTGTGCTTTAATCTGGGCCTCGACCCGTTCTAAATCCTCTCTTAGCTTTACCGACCTAACGGCAAGGTCAATCGTCCTGTCTCGCTGTTGGGCAATACGCTTTGTTCGCACCCGTGATATTCCGCTACGTCCGGTTACGGCGGTACCTGGATCGTCAGTCTTGCGATATCCCTCCTGTAGTTTCTCTATTTTCTCGATAGCTGCGGCGAGTTGTTCGCGCTTCCTAGTGAGTGCGGTATCAACCTTCCCCTCTACTACAGGGGCTTCTGGGAGGCTGGGAATAGGCTTCCTTGCGATGGCTAGGAACTCGTCAGGTGACACTCCGCTAAGTTGAAAGGTAGCGCCACCAGGCTTGGCAGTCTCAGATTTGAACTTAATCGGTCTTCTATTGCCGACAAGATTCCCCGTCGAAAGACCTCTCGCATTCGGAAAATGCTGTTCTACAAGGGCGACAAAATCGCTAAACGCCAATTTGCCCTCGAACTGAACAACAATCCTGCTGATGTCCTCTTCTTCGGTTGCTATATCTTCTGTGACCGCCCTCACATTAGGAAATGTTAAAGGAGCAGATTCACGTATGGCCTGATCGAAGGTATCTAAAACATCAGATACCCTCTCGGAGATTAAGCTACCCCGATCCTCATCAATAATCAACACAGGCCCGGCCTTGGTCTTACGTGAGGGCATCCTCTCAAGTAATCTCGCGTGTAGAGTGTTGAAAAACCGATTAACGTCTGCTGTTTTCTCACCCGGAGGAAGATTCAAGCGACCTAATGCTACTGCCCGCATCTTCTCTATAGCCTCTTGCATGAAATCGAGGTCAGCTTTTGCGACACCCTTACTAGTCCCACTAGCACGAGCAGCAGCACTCATATCATCAACAGCTTTAATAAATGCTTTGGCTACACGGCCCTTGCTGACCTTTTGTAAGACAGATGGTATAGCCAACACTTTCCCCTCTACTACAGGGGCTTCTTGCGGCAACCCCCTACGTTGCGCCTTACCTATGGGGCTTAACCCCGTAGGTTTACCCCCTAGGTTTGCCAGCGCTTCGTCCGCCCACTTCTCGCCTGCGTATTCCTTGAGGACTTTGGCGGGGACGGGCTTGCCTTTGCGAACGGCCGACTCAACTGCCCACTTTCTTTCGACCCCAATACGTCCGTATTTCTTATGGTCTCGTAGGATATCCTTTCCGTCTTTGGCAAAATCGAGGAACGAAGCATATCCTTCATCACGCCGAGCCTTGATTTCAGAATCCGTCATCTCCCACGGTTGCTTCCCCTCTACTACAGGGGCTTCTGTGGGGGGTTTGGCGGCTTCCTTAACTGGTGCCTTTTTGGGCGCAACAGGCTTCTCAGGGACCGCTGGGGGCACTTCCGGCGTAGGAGTCACCGCAGCTTCGGGCTTTTGCGCTCTTTCGGCGGATATATCACCAGTAGGCTTTGCTTTCTGTACAGAACGTACGCTTTGTACGCTTGGCGCAGCGGGGGCGGGCTTAGTTGGTGCTACCGCTTCACTTGGGGCAGGCTGTACAGGGGGAGCGGGTGCAGCAGGTTGTGCAGGGGGCGGCTCTACAGGGATGGGTTCGGGAGTTGGGGCAATAGGCGTAGGTTCAACAGTCGGGACAACCTCGCGAGTTTGCGCTATTGCAGCCTGTGCCGCCAAAGAAGCGCCGCCCATAAACAAACCGCCAACCGAACCCAAAACAAGTTCCACGGAGCGGTTCTTCCAGAAATCCTGTACAGGTCGGTCGTATACACCCAAGGCAACCAAATCTTCAGTTGTACCTTGCGCGACCTCTTCCAGTCCCTCTTCAATTGCAAGCTTGGCTGCCATACCAGTCAACATCTTCGCTTTTGCCCTACGGGTTATTTCGCGCGCGAAGAGCGCCCTGCCACCACGTTTGCCGAATTTCAACCATCGCCCCACTTGTGCGAGTTCTATGACGGCGTTGATGGTTCCTGTAATTCTTGCAGCAGTTTGTGCCTGTTCTTCTGTCGCGCCGCCAGCGATAGCCTCTTGGTAAGCACTGTCGCTTTCCACCCCATAAGCAACAAGGCCAGCAGCAGCGGGGCCAGCGGTAAGAAAAGCGGCCGTCGTCGCAGCCATATAAGGAATCATCGCAGAAAGATTCCCAGCTAGGGCTTTTGGATTAGTAATCAATTGCAGGGCATTGTCAACTTGCTCTGGTGCCCATTCAGGATGCTCGTCCCTCCATTGTTCAATTTGCCCGGCTGTTTGACTCAAGATTGTCGGACGATCTAACTGAGCGTGCGCTTCTTGGATTTGCTGTTCGGTTTCTTCTGGCGATTTGCCATGGAGCCAGTTGGCAACTCGTATACCGCGAGCGAGACGAACTTTGATTTGCGCCCTTTCTTCCCGCTCGCCCGTTCTCAGTAGTCCCGCAGCCGTTCCAGCCGCCCCATGCACCAAAGCCCCGCCAGTTGCCTGCCCCAAAGTCTGCGGCGTTGTAGGTTGTGGGAAAGTGGGCTTCTCCCCCGGAGTAATCCCAAGGTTCTGCGCCATGCGTTGTGCCAAGGCGGGCTGCGTATCCAGCGTGAAGCCTTCCGGCAATGGCGGCATGGGCTCATCTAAAGTGAACCCCGGTGGAAGCTCAGGCAGTTCATCTAGCTTTGTGATCGCCCTAGTCATTGCAACGGCACCCACTGACCATTAACCAAAACAACTTTCTCGCCATTTGGCCCAGTCGCCGTGGGCGCATCGGCGGTAGTCCGTTGCGGATCAAGCTGCCGAGAGGACGTAGTTGCAACAGGCGATCCCGTAGACACGGCTTCCCCAAACTCAGGGAACCCCCTCGGCCTGGCAACATCCCAATCCTTGATAATCTGTGGGTTGTCGTCGTGGTGAATCCAGAAGGACCAAGTGCGATCTATCTGGTCCTGAGAGAACCCCACCTTGAGATGCTGACGAACGAATTTCTTGTAACGGCGACGAAGCTCATTACGTCGTTGGGCAGGCGTGGTCGTCTTGTAGTCGTAGGGCGTTGCTTCACCCTGATAAAGGGTGTTACCCTGCTCGTCGCGGGCGATTTCGTCCTTTTTTGATTTGTCTTCTCTGGGATCCCCGCCATAAACGAAAGCTTCGGCACGGTTGTTCATCTGCCCTGTTGTGCGTACAGGTTTGCCCTTCTTTTCTTCCTTGGGTTGCTTTCCAAGGGGCGCACCGACCTCTTGCATGATCTTCAACTTCCGCATCGCCGGGGTGTTTGCGAACCGCGGATCATTCCCGTATGTGTCGAGCAACTTGTCAATAAACTTTCCGGCCTCTTCTTCCGGGAGTTTTGCCGTGCTCTTAATGAGGCCTTCCATAATCTCGTTGTTAGTCTTGGCCTCTGCTGCAACAGCCTTTTTCTTCTCGCCAGCAAGCCGTGCTTGTCGCTTCACAGCCATCTCCGCCATGTCCTTGCCGAAGACCATGTAGGCGGCAGCACGAACAGCGTCTTGCGTGGATACACCTGAGTTGCGCTGCATCTTTACGAGCGCGGCCATCTCCGCCAGTTCGGGAATCTGGTGGTAGTTGTTCGCCCCGCGCGCGTTGTAGTAAATCTGTTCGGCCATATCAAGAGCAGCCTGCCCTTGTCCTGGAACACTGGCAGCGCCCTTCACGGCCTCGATCGCGGACTTAGTTTCTTTCAGTCCGCGCACATCAAGCGGCTTGCGACTGCGAACCTTCGTCAGTCCAGCTCCCTTTCTCGCCTGAGCCTTGTCCCGCAACGTCTTCTGCCCGCCCATCAAATCCCCCGTCTTCGTGCCGGGGGCGACCTGGCGAACAGCAGAAACTACCGGATCTTCCCCGGGACGGTCGGCGTACTTCTGCCCAGTCTTCGTAATCTCCCTGCTAAGAATGTCGATTTCGTATTCAACCAGCTTCTTCTCGCCCGGAGTTAGCGTCTCATCCTTCAGCTTGCCCATGAGGTCGCTTCTCTTCTTCAGTAGCGGCGCGACCTCCTTTTGGAGTTTCGGGAATGCCTCTGCGGGGATGTCCTCACCGCTTGGGCCTTTTCTTATGGCTCCGGGTACAGTTGGGCCGGGACTTGTATAGAAATTAGGTTCCCACGACCGCCCTCTGCCGATTTGGTCTATGTTGTTCAGGTTGTCCCGACGGCGTTCTTGGGTAGCAATATCGTTTGTTCGCTGACGCTTCTCCAACTCTTTGACAGGAATTCCCGTTTGCCTTGAAATCTGCTCGCGGCGTCTCCGTGAACCCTCTTCGTTGGATAATCCCGGCCCGCCACCAATAACAGGAAGATCTCGGTCTTCCCTGAATTCTGGTGCTCCGCCCATGAACTCCCTCGGCCCGGGCCGGTCAGGGTAGCGAACTTGGTAGCGCTTGAATGCGTAGTCGTATGCCTGATCCGCATCGTAGTTCCACTTCAGCATCGCGTCGGATTCGTCGTTCAGGAACTCCAACTGCGCTAGTTCGTCAGCGGGATAAAGTTTTGGGGGGCCTTGGATTTCCTCACCCCTGTGGAACCGCAGGGCGCTGTCGGCCTTTTTACCCGCCTTGGTTTCGGGCAGCGGAGACCATCCGCCCTTTTCCCATTCGGCTCGTTTCTGAGCACGTTCGTATTTGAACTTCTCAAGCTGAAGCCTGAGCGGAACAGGAAGCCCTTTATCCTCCATGAACTCTGTGACGGCTTGCTGTTCCTCTGGGTTCTTCGTGGCAAGCGCAGCTTCGTTCAAGCCTGCAATGTCCTCGGGGGCGTAGTCTGTTTGCCCTGCTGGGGTAGTGGGCGCGGCAGCAGCCGCTAACGCCGGGGATGTCCCGGGTGGACGGATTCCCGAGTAAGGCTCGGGAATCCCGGGTGGGTTGACTCCTGAATATAGCTCCGGCCTTTCGGTAGGGGGCATATTCGGATAGCTCTCTCCCGGGCGCACACCATCGTCGGGCGGGACAGGGTAGGTTGACCCCGGCGCGCCCAAGGGGGCAACCACAGGTGAACTCGCAGGCGCAACCGGCAACCCAACCCCACCTCTTCCTGTCTCAGAGGGTGCGGATACCGGAGGCGGCGCAGGCGATACGGGCGTCTCCCCGCTCGGACCCATGCCCGGGGGTGTAACGACTTCCTCGACGTTCTGCCCCATCAAGGCAGCCGCCTTGCGCTTTCGCGGTACGATCCCGAATGTCCCCTTAAACGGTCCGGTTACAAACTCCTCTTCCGGCGCAGGACCAACCATCCGCCCTAGCCTCTGATCCCAGCGGCGTCCCTTGGGGGTTCTGTAAGTTATTCCAAAAGGCATCTAAGACCCCTTTACGCCACGCTTATCGTGCCGCCCTTGAAGCGGTTCAGTGTGGTGATAGTGAGGATGTTGGCCGGGTCGTATATCTGGCCGCCATAGTAATTGAGTGTCCCGACTGTCTTGGCGATACCGTCCTGACTCATGTCAAGAATCCCACCGTAGAGATTTACCGTGGTGGGCATGTTCGCGGCAGGCATGTTCAGGTACAGTCTCCCGCCCTTGAGATTCACCGTGGCGGCCGTGCCTTGCCTTTGGTAAATCGCCCCGCTACTAACATTCAAGGTGGTACACGCGCTGTTGTTACTCACGGTAGCCCCGTCAACGTACATGGTTCCCACTGAAGCAACCGCGTTGCCGATAGTCACTATCCCCTGGAGCAAGCTCATGGTCGTAACCGTCGCCACTTCGTCTTCGTGTGCGGCTATCCCAACCGTGTGACTCTTGCCGACGTTGCAGGTCAATAGGGTAATGGCGGCAACGCTTGTGATATTGGTGCCGTAACTGTACCCTGCAGCCGACGCAGCGCCGCTGAGTAGTCGCATCGAAGCGCAGGCGTCAAACTTGAGGAACTTCTTGCCAGTTCCGCTGTCTATGAAGTTGTCGGTGTCAAGCCATAAGGGGGTTGGTCGTGAGCCGAAGTTCAGCGCGCAACCGGGCTCAATCATCGTGTCAACGAGTTCGATTGCACTCTGATCCGAACCCGCAACATCGACAGCCGTAGCCTGCGCCAGCGCGGGGAAGATCGACCCGCCTGTACTCTGCGGGATTGCATCGCCTTCCCAGTTCGCGGCGGTAGCGAAAGCATTGTCGTTACCGTCGCCATTCCAGACGGTCACATCGTCTGCAGCCATGATAATTCCTCACGTAAAAGCAATTGGGTTGATTTCCCCGGCTGTTTGGTGTCTTCTGTGGATTAGAGCAATATACTGGGGCGCGGCGGTGGTATCCGTAAGGACCGCACGGAACCAAGCGGGCTTATCGAGAGCTCGTCAGAATCAGTCGTCAAAGTCGCTTCTTGGTTGCTGCTTTGCGCCACGCCCCAATAAGTTGCCCCGGTGTTTTTTTCTTGACAAGCGCCGAAGAATTACGACAATAACCTTTGCCCCCAACGCTCCTTTGGTCAGACACCCCGATATTGAGGCCGCCAGTGTTTTTTGCTAGCGGCCCCACCGGGACAACGCCTGGCCCCCGGGCCCAGGCCTCAAAACACGCCCGGGAGACAAGGAGAAATAATGGGTTCGCTTCTTGAACCCATTAGGAAGATTGTGCTGCTTCTCAAAGAAGCCGCGCAACTTGTAGCTCTGGTCCTAGAGCTACTTTCCTAAGAGGGCATCCCCGGTCCTAGCCCGGCCGGGGGTTTTTCCTTGACAAACGCCGAATAAACGTTAGAATGCAGTTGGTGATACGATGTGTTGGGAGCGAATGACTGTTCAAAGTCCAGCATGTGTTATTTGCGGCAAGGAGACCGAGTTCGAGTATCGCACCTTTACACATGACATGTACAAGTGTCTGCGCTGCCGAACCGCGTTTGTTCACCCGATGCCCTCGATCGACGAGTTGGCGCCTTACTACGCAAGGTTCCATGGTCTCTCTGAGTTGGGCGGAAGATGCGAGTTATGTAAGTCCCGTGCGGAGGCCGACTTTCCCTTCAAGGTCAAGATGGTTCACAACGTCCTGGGGAACGGATGCAAGCGACTCTTAGACTTCGGGTGCGGCAAAGGCTTTTTTCTGAAGGAATGCGTTGATGCCGGATTAGAAGCCGAAGGAATCGATATTTCACAGGCAGGAATCGACTATGCCAGGGACGTGTTGGGCGTCAAAGCAACGTGCGGGGATAGCTTGAAAGTGTTGCAGGGTGGCAAGCCGTATGACGCTGTAACCTTTTGGGCGACAATTGAGCACCTGACGGACCCTATGAGCGTACTCCGTGAGATTCACGAAGTGCTGATCCCAGGTGGTTTTCTTTTCCTCGACACTGGAATAGGGGATGATTGGCTTGACAGGCTCCTTCCGGGGAGGGTTCAGTGGTACTCCCCGCCAAGACATCTTTTCGTCTTCTCACGGCAAGGAATTCAAACGGCCCTGGAGGCCGCTGGGTTCGAGCTTGTTTCATTGGATCCTTGCTTCGAGCGCACTCGCTTGCGACGTATCGCCCGAAAGCTCCGAAACGGTGTGGTGGCGACCTCATTGCGTGCCGTGACGTCACTAGGACGATTGAACCCTCATGCGATGGCATACCTTGTGTTCCCAATGGGGAATGCCATGAATGTTGTCGCTCGTAAGCCGCCGTAGAGCCAAGTCTACGGCTAAGCGGCCCGGATGTTATGGCGTTGGTCCGTACCTGTTTGTTCTTAACACAGCCGCGTGGATTTGCTTCAGTTTCGTCCCAATCACATCCCCATCCAAGGGGTCCTGGCGGTTTTTCCTTGACAATCGCCGACAAAACGCTAGAATAACACTGATGATATGATGCGTGGACTACCTCAAATGAAGCAGATCGCTATCGGGGCAACCTTATTGGGTGCGGGCCTTCTGGTAGGTTTCGCCTTAAATCGCACCCGCTCACTGCCCTCAACTCCAAGCCCCACACCAATCACGGTCGGTTGGGATGAGTTTACGAATACCAAGGAGCTGTCTCCGCTGCCGAAGGGTTACGTCTTGGATACGCCCCCGCTACCAGAAGGCGCGGTCCTTGACCGACCAGTTTCCCTCGCCAAACAAGAGGATATTTGGGATCGGGCAGAACGTAGACTCGCCGAAAAACAATTGGAAAGATTGCGCGCTAGACAGGAAGAACTGGTCGAGCAAGTCCGCGCCAAACAAGAGATCAAAAACATTGCACAGGAACACAAGCCCGATATATTCGATGACTTTGAAGAATTCGCCAAGCAACAGCGCGCCAAACGAGAAGCCGAAAACATTGCGCGGGCAGCGTACGCAAAAACGATTACCGACATGGAATCTCGCTACCCGGCCGCCAACAGCGACGAGGCGCAGCGATGGACCCGGGAGTATTTTGGTTCCAAGGGCTATACCGCAGATAATCCGCCATCTGACAAAGCGACGGATTATGTGCTTGATTGGTACTACAAACAATTGCACGAGTCGGCGGCAAAACCCAAAAGCCCCCCCAAGCCGCTCATTCGTGTCATAGATTGTTTTTCTTGCGGTGGTGACGGGATAAAGGGAAGGCTGCGCTGTCAGACCTGCGGTGGTCGAGGTTATCTGTCGGCCTCACTGGCGCATCTTGCCCGCCCACATCGTCGGAGCGTGGCGGCAAACCGTCGTCCCCGTGGGCGAATATTTGGATTTCCAACTACATCAGGAAAGCGCCACAACCGACCAGACACCACCACCTATGATCCAGACTCAACAGCGTATCAACTAAGGCGAATCAGGCGGGCAATTGACAAAAATACATCAGCACAGCAACGAATCGCCGATCAAGCCTATTGGCAGAACCAAAGGATCGACTGAATCCCTAGAACAGCCCTATCGGGCATTCAAAGTCGGGATTCTCCAAGGCTTCATAGAGCGGTGTTTCTTTCCCCGTGGCAATATCCCGACAGAAGACTTCTTCTATCCCGAAATCCTTTATGAGATTTGGGCACATCCGCCCGCACTTGCTGGCGTGTGTGCACTTAGAGTACCTTTGCTTCCGCAAGCTTTCTTTTGCGTATCCTAAACGATCTTCTCCTGTCAACTTTTCCCACATTGTGGCGAGAATTTCCCGCGTGTTCTGTTTGGGTACCGCGGCGTTCCCGCATGGCTTTTTCATGTGAGCGTCACCGCGGCAGTGCCGGTGCACCCATTGTCCCCAGGTAGGGTTGCGTTACCGACTAATTGGCCCCCTTGACAGGTTATGTTCTCATAGTCGGGATCGACTGTGTAATACCCTGGGATACTGACCCCGTCCGTGGTAAGCCAAATCGTCCACACGCCAGGTTCCCAATGTTTAACAATGCACTGCAACCGTAGGTCATTTAGGGGATGCGTTGCGTTTTGGTGGAGCAACACCCATGTGCACGGTGGCCCCCCCGGGTTTGAGAACCAGAAATCATACGTGCCGTTATAGTACGTACAACTACCACTAACGGTCACCGTCGCGCCTGGCTCTGCTGCCAGGCAATCCGTACACGGTACATCGCTTACGAAAGCACAACCATTTAGAAGGTGCCCGCCCGCGTTCTTCATCATGTGGCCGGAACCGGGAGATTTGCGTAGGTGGAGCAAGCGGGCAAGGTCGCGCCATGAGGGGAGCTTCGGCACCCAAATGTGGGGGAACTCAATCTTCGGGATAGCGATGGCCGTCATGATTAAGTTCCGGCGTCTATACGACCTATATTTTCATCTGGAATATTGAAAGTTACTTTCATATTACTTTACCTAGTTTATAAGTTATAAGAGTTAATTAATATCAGTATCTTCATCCCAATCAAGATGTATTTCGTGCAAGTTTGTGCTCGCACCTACATTCTGTATAACTACAGCATATTTTGTTGATGGTTTTAATATCCATTCTTCTGTTGACCTGGAAGTACCACCTAATGCTTTCGGCCCTGAACCTGCAATAACCTGAAAATGATCGAGGATTGTACCTGATACGAAATTAGCAGTCGCAAGTTGGGTTTCATTCATCCAGGTAACAAGTCCGGCAACGGCAGGATTTTCAAATGATAACAGAACACTGGTATTATCAGTATTTCTGTTCCTGTCCTCAATAGTTAGCTCAACTCCCTCATCGTCGTCTATTGTAATACCTTCATAGAAAAATGCTTCCGCTGGATTTGAAGCACCAATAAGTACGATCATATGTGCCCATTTTGTACCGGCTGGTGTTTCAAAACCAAGAAGGGTACGATGGTCGTCTGTATTTGCTGTTGTATTATCAACATGAACAGTAAAAGAACCGCCCGCATGTATTTCATGGAGTTCGTGGTCCATTGTAATAAGAGCGTTAGTAGAAGCATCTATTCTAATTTCGTCGGTCTGACCGGCACCACTTCCCCATCGCCCATTAATTAGTTTCCATAAACTCACAATATTCTCCTATATTGCCCAGTAAACACTGGCATCTGAGATAACTTGTAAACATTCGTACTGATTGATTGTTTGGGTATTGCTCCCATCTATTGTTGTGCCGCCAGTCGTATTGGCGTCCACTGTAATTACGCCAGTCCCTACGTTCTTGATGAAGAATACTTTTGCGGTCAGCGCGGCTGATGGGGCGGGGAGATCAATAGCGAATGTCTCGTTACCGGCACCACAAGTAATCACATCATCTAGGGCTGTTGCGGTGTACGCCGCGGTCTTCGCCACCACCGCGAGTTGTAGCCCTGCCACTCTCAATCCCCGGTCAACGACAAGCCCTCGCGTGAGTCTATGGGCATCCTCCGATTGGTCCCAATACAGTTTAGGCGTATTGGTAATCCCCGCGAGCGTGATGATGTCTACGTCTTCGTCTACGGCGTGAATGAAGTCGATGCCTGCGGAGCCGGGGATGTACTGCCCCACGTAGTAGATGACGTTGCCGACATCAAAATAGCCGATCTTGTTGGTGAGGTCGATGCCCGGTTCGCCCTCGACGAGGTCCCCAGTACTCGGGGCGCCTGCGCCGCGTTTAAGGCGTATAGTGCCCATTACCACGTACCTCCGTCGATAATGTCGCAGTCCTCGGGGGCATCTACGGTGTATTCGGTTTCCAGGGTAACGCTTACCGCCTTGCCTTGTGAGTCGAATGTGACTACGCGATAATCGCCGTGGAAGACCTCGTCGCCGGTGTCGCTATACGCCGAACGGTGGAAGGCCATCGTGAACCCGTCATTCACCCCTTGTGAATTTCTGTTCCATGTGTCGGTTTGCGGTTCGTCCACATCAGCGTTAGCAGAAACCCCGATTGCTAACGCAAGTGGGTTATCGTGAGTACCCTGGTCGTTATCGAGGTCAGTGTCGCTATCGGTTGCTTCTTCTTCCTCCAAGAACTTGGTCGCCAAAGACACGATAAACTGCCCTGGTGCCGGATTATCTACGTCAATTCCATCGCCCGGCACGATCTCGGTTATCTCTGCCCCTTCAAGTTCATAGCTTCTTTCAAGGTCGGCGTTCTGGGGGACAGATACTTCCCTCTGGTCGGATATGAACTGGACGAGTTGGTTTATCTTCGCTTCGGCGTCCGCTAATCGCGCGCGTGGGTCGTCAGGAGTCGTATCGCCCTTGCTTGTATCATCGCTCGGCGATGACGTTTCCTCAGTAACATTCGGAAGCGAAGCCAATCCAATTTGTTTCTTTCGCCGTTCTAATTCTTCAACAGAAATTCCTGTTTGCTGCGAAACTTGCTCGCGATTACTTCGCGATAATCGTTCATTTTCTTTTTCGTGCCGTGGCAGCTCTAGTGGCTTCGGCGGTTCGATCATAGAAAGATTGCGCAAATACGAGCGAGTCTCTTCCTGCCGACCGAAAAGGTCTATCCGTTTTCCAAAGTTATCGCCCATTAGAAAACGCCAGCCCCGCCACCACCTCCGCCACCGGCAGCGCCTCCGGCCATTGTGTTGATAAGAGAGAAGTCAGCTTCCTCAAATAGCCTTGCGTAGAAGCTGTCCCCTGTCCTATTCCACAGCCACTTGAAGAAAAAGTTTTGCGTAATCAGGTTCCCATCCGAGTCAAGCCACGAATAAGCAGGAAACGCCTTCTGTGTCCACTCGTACTCGACAGACAAACACTGCGCATTCCAAGGCTTTACGTTGTGGAGAAAGTTATATATGACCTTATAGAGCGGGCTGTCGTTGAGTATTGGTTCGACATTCATGTTCTGATACAATAAGTGCCCGGCCTCGCCTGTCTTAATGTCGGACATTGCGGTGTTGTTGATTTTCCCCCCTAATAAATCAAAGGCATCTATGTAGGTGGCCTTGGAATCGACGATAGCATGGACGGCAACGTGTTGCTTCGCCCGAACCGCAAAGTTCTCGCCCTCGTCAATGTCGCGAACGACATTATCCACGACATCTTCAGATTGCCCCGTTAGCAACCTGTCATCCAAGTCGCGCTTTCGCCTCTGAGATGAATTGGCGGGCGTGGTGAAGACAATCGCCTTGTTGACGTTGTCCATCATCCACTCCGTCCAATTGCGCGTGCGGTAATAAGCAACTACCCGCGCTTCGTCCTGTCGGTAATAATGACCCGTCCCCTGCACGCGCATGCAAATAGGGGCGGTCTCGCCCCCGTAATCACCGTGCGAAGTGTTAGCGAGTGTGTCAAGTTGCGACACTATCTCGCTGTTCGCGGTAGCGTGTTCCTCGGTGACGGCGAACTGGTTAGCGCCGATTCGTTCTTTCGTCTGGGACCGTAAGGTTAATGCCATGTCAATCTCTTAGGTGTATGATCGCTGTCCCACGTAGAGGACCCTGCTGAGATACCGCCCCGGAAAGACCTCTACCGTGTTCTCGGGTGCCAACGCGTACTTCCCATTTGGGGCAGCATCCGCTGGGTACAAATCATTCTCTGTAACACCAGAATTTCCGTCCGTTGTTATAAAAAGCCTCTCGGCAAGCGTCCTGCGCCCCTCGCTCCACGTTCTCCTGCTGCCAAGGATCTCCCCGGAACCAGAAGCGTGAGCGATGTAGTTCACATATGTAACCCTGTGCAAATACCGCCCGGGAAAAGTCTCGACTATCGAACCTGGTGTTAAAGCCACCCTCCGATAATCCGCATCCAAACCGGAGTCAGCAGGTAAGGTAGCCCCCCTGGAAATCCCGGAACTCCCATCCGTACTCACGAACAACCGTTCCGCGTAGAGTTTGTTGCCTTCTTCCCACGTCCTCCCGCTGCCGATGATTTCGAGGTTCCCGGAAGCGTGGGCGATAAAGTTTACATAGATGACTTGGTGGAAGTACCGTCCCGGCATGTCCTCTTCTGTCAGGCGAGGGGTAAGGGCAACCCTTCGATATGCAGCACCCAAGCCTGAATCGTCCGGGTACGTATCACCCCTGGAAATCTCAGAATCCTTATCATCCGAGACGAACAATCTCTCCGCATATACCTTATTGCCTTCCTCCCACGTCCTGCGACTATTCAGCAACTCAACAGCAGCTAGGGCAGCGGAGGCTGCTGCGTACGCTGACAATTCCTCATAGTGGACCTCAACCCCGTCGAGCGCACCAATGTCCTTCCCCTTCGGCTGCCACCGCTTGATCGTCTTCGCCCGCGCGCCCAAAAGGCCCGTTTCGCCAGGTAGTAAACTCCCCTTGGCGGGCTTGTTGGCCGCATACCCACCCTTGGCTACGGTGAAGAACCGCACGTACACGATCCCGCGAGGGGTCTCGTACTGGGTATTCCTCTCTGGTTGAAGATTAAGCGCCATGGGTTAGGTTTCTCTCCTGAACCACTGGATTGTCTTTCGCAAGCCTTCTTCCAATGGAGTGTGTACTTGAAAGTCCAAGACTTCCTCCGCAGCTTTGGTGTAAACACCTTCCGGGTAGTGAGGGTGAGGGCCGTTCCACTTGATATCCCCCGTGAACTCAGTTAGTTCCTTGATCTGCTTGGCAAGGTCACGGATTGTCACTTCCTGCCCAGACCGAAATATCAGGGGTTCGGCATTGTCGTAATCGTGAAGTGCCTGCACCACGCCCCGAGCAAGGTCTTTGGCATATACAAAATCGTTGGCCGCAGCCTTCGGCCCCCAAAGAAGGACCTCCTTTTGGTTCCTCTTATTGGCCTCGCAGAAAGCCCGGACCAATCCGGCAATTATTCCGTTACCGCCCGGCCCGTATACCCCCGACCACATGAGCGAGATGCCGTTTAAGTTGTAATCCCGGCGGTACGCATGAAGCATTGCTATCAATGCGTTCGTATACACCCCCACAGGCGCAACCTGGACGTACTTGTGTAGCTTTTGCCCTCTCGTATGTTCTATCAGGTTCAGACTCGTAGTCATGGCGGAATGAGCCGCCCGGGCTGTGCTGTCCCCCGGAATGACGTGAACCACTATCTTCGGGGCGAGTTCATCGTACATCCGAAAGACATCAGGGGCGTGTGTCAGGTTGTAATCACCTAACAAAAAAACCGGCGCGGCACCAATTGCCAGCAGCCGGTCTCGAATATGACGACCAAGAAACTTCTCGTCGCCCGCCAGTACAATTCGCACGTCTTCTAGTTTCATCAGACATCGCTCGTATTCACGGGGGCGTCCCAATCGTTGAAGAGACTCCTGTCCTCGTCGATAGCCGCCTCCATCGCCTCAGCAAATCGGCCCTCCCAAACCCCGTGAACATGCCCTGTCATTAGTTCTGCTTCGGCCAATCCCGCGCATTCGGCGGCCTGACTGAATAAGGGGGACCCAGGCAAATACACCGTGGTCGCATCAGTCAGCACAGTTGCAAGTACCTGGTAACGATACCGGATCGTCCACGTGGTAGAGGGTGTGGGATAAACAATCACGTCGTATTTCTGACTAGCAGTGAGGACAAGGGAGCGGGGCATGATCGCCCAATACTGTGACTCCCCAGTGCCGCTGTCGTTTCGCTGCAACTCGTCAATGCGGGCCAGCGAAACTTCTTCTAAGTCATGTAGAGGTCCCGCGGACGAGTAATCGAAAACAAAATCATCCACCATCCCGCCGAAGTCGTCCGGTAGTTGATACGTACCAGTGGCCGCGATAGTGAAGGTGTCCCCGTTATCGGCAGAAGCATCCGCCGAAAGCGTGACAACCTTGGAACTGGTGTAGGCGGAAATCGTGTAAGCAGTCTCAAGCGTAACGGAAGTAATCGTCGCACCGACCATAGACGGATAGAAGGTAGCCGCCGCAACGGTGAGCGTCGTATTGGTAGTGATGGTTCCCACGCCCGTTGTGGTCGTTGTCCACCATGTCATCGTGTCCTTCGGGCGGAGGAACGACCATACATGTGCATCGCCAAGCGGATCGCGCGGGTCAATCCCCCCAAGCAAGCGGACGTATCCACGGTTCAAGTGTGCCAAGGCAACATTGGCAGTCGCATTGCCGGTCATTGTCTCGATGCGGTCGCACATCGCTCCCGCTGTTCTGGTGAGGTCGGTCATGGAAACCCCTTGTGATTAGGTAGATCGCGCCAGAGCAGCGCGGTAGGCGGGGAGTAAGTCCAAGTGGTGTTCTTCGTCGTAACAACGAAACATGGCGGCGGCGAAATCTGCAATGCTATAACAGGTCGCAACAAGAGCTAGTTTTAATGGTCTCAGGCGTGGTGACTGCGCCATCCATTGCATAGTACGCATAAAGAATACGTCCGCCCAGAGGTGAGGTTTCAATGATCCATCGCCGGCCAATTGCTCCCGAGTAGCTGGGTCGAAACCGCCCATCCCGATAAGGCGATGGAAAGAAAAGCCGTAGTCAGCGAGATATGCGCAAAGGTCCCCGAAAAGGGGTTGGTTCTTATACAGGGGCACGAGTTCCGCTTCCGATACGACCAAGCCTGTTCGGGCAAGAGTCTTTGTTGCGCCCTTCAGTACGTCTAGTTCTCCGCCTTGAACATCGAGCTTCAGTAAGTCGATGCCTGACGTATCCAACAATTCGTCAAGGGGCACAGTTTCTACGAGAATCTTGATAAATGTTCGGTCCGGGCCGCTGCATACAGTTCCATTGGGCAGGGTGACGGCAGGTTCATACAAAGAGGACGACATTAGATGTTTGGTCTGGTAGAAATCCCGACTTTCTCGTCGTACCCCTAGTATCACCTGTTTGTATATGTGGGATTCGTCACTCGCACAATCCCCGTCGTCAAAACAGAGTGCCTTTGACCCTGGAAATGCCCGCAATAATGGTTCGTAGTTAGCTTCCGCCCCTGGGTTGATCCGTGCGCCAACATCCACGATATTCAGGGTCAGCCCGGGGAATATCGCCAAGACCTTCTTGTAGAACTGCTCCATCAGAACTGTTTGCCGTTCCGGTATTCCCGGGACTCATTAAATCTGAGCTTCTCAAAAATCACTTCCGCTACTCGCCAACCACGCCCGTGCGCAAGATCCATAATGCGCATGACTGCATCTGCAATCTGCACTTCCGCCCCAGAGAAGTCTCCTAGGTTTTTGTCTGGCGGATTACCCCAACGAAGACATTCCAGGGCCTCACTTACCTCAGAATGGATGAGCGCAAGTGCTTCACCGTCGTTCCTGTCCCCGTCCGGCCAGAAGCCCCTGCGGGCAGACCATTCATAAATCCGCTCGGCAACACGATTGAACCCGGCGATAAATTCGCGGTCATACGGCTGGGATTTAACTGGGTAGTCTTCTCCCGTCGAGAGTACCCCTTGCCGCATGAGTTCCTGTTTCGTCGCTTCTTGGATGCTTTCCGGTGGTTCGCCCATCATCTTTCCTTCCGTAACCCAACTGTTCCATCACGTCCCCGTGAACTTCCCAAAAGAGTTTCAAATCAGTCCCCACTAATCGGCCTTGCCATCCTCCGTTTTTACCAGTACGGAACACCCCATGAGTAATGCGCGACTGGAGGGCTGGGAAATTATTGACGAATCGACGTTGCGGTTTCAGGTTAAACGCGATGGCGACCCTGTCGATGACAGTATCGGGTTCTTCCAGCATTTCTTCGTACTTCACTAATATCCGGTCATCCCGAGTGAGCGGCTGCCATGCGTGGAAGAAGTCCGACCAATTACCAGGAGAAGGTGTACCAGTCGGCGCTGGGTCGCAAATAACCTGCCGCATACTGGCCGGATGGTGCGTTACCGTATGGATGTAATGGTAAAAGGACACTATCGCGTCACGCCCATCTCGGACAATAAAGATGGCAGGTTTGTCGTCTGAAGGCGGCTTGTGGGTCTTGGCAAAATCCGGGTCGTCTTTCCCCGAAAGACGCAAACCTGTGTCAGTACCAAGAACCGAAATCAGAGCCCGTTCGTCAACGGCTGGAAAGGTTTGCTTTTCAAACACCTGCCAGATCAGTAAGCGCAACATGGAATTCCCACTACGGGGCCAAGACGCTAAATGCGCAATCATGTATCCGCCTCTAGGATGTCCTTTACGGGGTAAGATAAAAACTTGGGCCTGCTAATAGCCTTTGACTTCACTATAAGAACGCCCCGTGGTTCCTGCTGATCGGTCGGAAGCGGTGTCAACTGGGGTATTTCGTCAACATAACCGAGTTCCTTCATTACGGATCCGTTGATACGCCAGAACAATTCCCAGTCATTGTGCTCAAAATTGCTATGATCTTTGCCTCTCCCGGAGAATAGCCCCGGATTATTTTTGTGACCTTCTTTGAAGCGGTTTACGAATTTGCCAATAGGCTTGATGGATAACAGATTGGCCACTTGCTCTATGACCATTTCCGGCCGCTCCAGAATATCATCAAATCGTACCATAATGCGGTTGGCGCGCCCCGGCGGATACCACACATGATAGGATGTCGCCCACGTACCGTAAAGAAGCCCCGAGGGCGACAAGCCAACCATAACATCCCGGACACTCATGTCCCAGTATCGCGCCAAGCCCGCACACGCATCCCGGCCGTCCCGGACAATCCAAATGACCGGATTGCTGTCAAGCAAATACTCATGGGTCTTTAGTCCAACCCATTCAGGCCCCGATATGGTTCTCTCATAAAGTTCAGCGCCCCAATTTGTGCCAAATTCCATAGCGGCTGAGCCGTCCATGAACTCCATAGACACTTCCGGGTATGTCGAATGGCACTCTATCCCAAAGACATCTCGCAAGAATGTACGTAGCAAGGAACTCCCACAGTGGGGCCAAGAAGCGAGCCAGACTAGGATGGTAATTCTCCTTAATTTGCCTTCCCAGCGTTATCTTCATCCTTCGGCACCATACCCCGTAACAACCCAAGGAGGTCTGTGCGGACAAAAATCAAATTCGACTTTGAAAGGAAGACTGGCGTATACCCCATTAACGCCCCAGCCTGCAGGACTCTCTTCGTGCAAGTCTCAGTGGAAGTCACGTATTCAACTACGACTACGCGTGGAGTGTAGTGTGTCACTCCCACCCAAATCTGATCCTCGTCACCATCGATGTCCAATGATACCAGGTCAATGTCCTTGGGTGCCTCGTAACGAGAAAGTATCGCGTCCAGGCTGTGCTCCCCGTCTTTTTCCAGTGTTTCGTGGCTTATTTTATCATTAGTAAGCGTGTTGCTTTCCAGTCCTGCAACGGCTTTGGCATCGGACTCGACAAGGATCCTTGTCCACCCCTTCTCACCCAATGCCCGTGTATTGCTAAGTGTGATTCCATCGAAGGCCCCAGCCTCGAAGCACCACTTGTTCTCTGTGCCTATCCTCTCGAAAATAGCAGCCAAGACACCATCTTCGCCAAACTGACTGTAGATGTTGTTGGCCTTCTCCTGTAGCCATTCGTAACCGGATATGCACTCGCGAATTTCTGTGCTGCCGTCAATGTTTGTGGCTGTTTTTACTCCCTGCAAATTCAAAGACACCTCCATCGCCGCAGCATCATCAATTTCAGATGTCCATTGCGAAATCTGATCCAACCCACAATATACCATCAATCTCGCAATATCTTTTTTGCTACAGGGGCTTTTGTGGAAATCATCGTCGTCAAGCTGCCCACCGAAAAGATATAGGGGCCACGGATGCCCGTTCTCCTCTTGGCGCGACTTGATGATAAAATCGAAGTCTGGCACGGCAAGCTTCAGTACGCCACCGGGCTTTAACGCTCGCACCCAATCAGTTAATACGGCGGGTACTTCACGCATGGCAAAATGCTCAAGTAGGTGCGACACACGTATTACATCCACGCTCTCGTCAGGATAATCGAGCGGATAGGCTTCCGTTCCTAGTTTCCGGTCGATGTTGATATACCCAGGCACGACATGGTCGCCCGAGCCAAGGTTGAGTCGTATTTTCCCGTCGTTGACGACGTGTTCTATCGGAGGCTCGTCATGTAGTCGTGCTGGTGGGCGGCCGTGCTTGTATGTCCTATAGGCTGTTAGCAGGGGGCGTGCATCAGAGGCGTCGGGGTAGGCGTGTACCACGTCAGGATGCTGGTTTTCCCGCCAATCCATCAAGTATTGATGAACCGGGCGGAAGTCGTCGCCCGGCCACGATACCATCGTTTGCATGTGACCGACTCTTACGCGATTTGCCTGATAAACCACCAGGCCCGCTTCCCTCGCATTTAACCAGAATGACCAATCGGGATCAATCTTCCCGTTATTCCATTCTCCATCCTTATTGGGTATCCCTCGCATCCACGGTTTAGGTATTGCCTTGAGGGATTCGCAACGGAAGATGGTCAGTCCAAAATGTCCGGCAGTGGCCTTGGTAATGTCCCCGTCAAAATCATTTACCGAAACCAACTTGGGTGTTTTACCATCTTCTTCGTATACCCCGCAAAGGATAACATCGTCATGTTGGCGTACCTGAGTAGCCCAAATAGCGCCAGCATCAGGGTTGTCATTCATTAAACGAATCAGTTCTTTAACATGCCCCGCATAGAAGACGGTGTCGTAATCTAGGGTTATAGCATATTCAAAACCCTGATCTACCACCGTCTCCATCATGCGTGATAAGGATTGGGACCAGTAAGCCCCGGTCCCGTGCATTAGGGGTATTTGGAGTTGGAAAAAAGCCTGTACTGCGCATCCCCAATTATCCGTGAATGACAGACGGGGTAGAGATATTAGTCCCGTCACTTTGTTTTGTCCCGGTGTCCAAGTCATCGAATTCCTTTCGAGTTTGCCCCCGGAACGGCTCCCCCAACCGAAGTCAGGGGAGCCCCACCGGGACGCCGCCGTCCCATCCGGGGACGACGGACACTTATTACCGCTTAGGCTACGCCGCGCAACTCATACGTGATGGTTGCGCTAGCGTTGACTGCCCCAGCGGAATCTGAGAACGTGACCGCATTAGTGGTAATCGTGCAGTCACACATGATGGTCGAGGCCGCTAACACATTGCCGGATTCTGCCGCCTTGTGTGTGGCCTTTGCGGAATGAATGGCACTAAGGTAGGTGTAGCACTCTACCGTACCAGTCGCCCCAAGCGTCAGCGTGCCGTACTCAATCTGGCTATGCCGATCTTGGGTCTGGAACTGGTTAGTATGGTCCCAAGCCATGAGCTATCTCCTTTCTGGGAGTTACCCCATGAATTAGGCGTCCGCCTTGAGGGTCATCGCCACGGGAAGGGTGTTGGCATTTGTGAGTCCTATCGAAAGACCCAATGCCCCATAAGTCGTCGTTGTGGTACCCAGGTTACTCAGGGTCGCCACGCCAGCAACGACTGCACTATCTGTCGCAAAGTCTCCGTCGAGGGCGGCCACGTACTGCGTCGGGCAGATGCCCCCGCACCAAAACCAGCCGTAACGGCCAGTTGTACTGGACATCGTGCTCAGTCCAACCGCAGTAGCCGAAGCATTGTCAGCGGCATAGCCAGTGGCCGAATTGGTAACGTCAAACCAATTAGTCGTGCTTTCCGGGGTGACAAAGTGCTTCGCTTTAATCGGAACCGCCGTGGTGTAAACTTCGCTGTTGCGAAGGTAGATGAACGTGGCGAGTCCTTTGTCATAACTGGTGTGTGTGCATAGCACTTGGATCTTCGTGCCGAT
>LAZR01000182.1_pt1 | contig 70057 bp, 70 predicted proteins | sample 329461 | NCBI WGS metagenome assembly LAZR01 (sample SAMN03002196, study PRJNA259156) | marine sediment metagenome | biome: sea floor; feature: Hydrothermal impacted sediments; material: marine sediment; isolation source: Loki non-amplified sample from Loki's castle hydrothermal vent sediment ... | reverse complement strand
GCGAACGCGGCTGACACAAACCAACATTCCCATGCCAATCAGGGCGGTCCGGTCAAACCGGGCCGCCCTTTTTTCGTCCGAACCAGCCGGTGAGAGACTCTCTGCGGCGTCCGCGATCACGCGGCGGTGTGAACGGGCGCCGCTATTCCATTTCCAAGACCGAAGGCGCAGGATGGCGCCTCATCGAAGCCGGGAGGAAAGCGACCAATGCGGTGCATCATCTGCGAAGGAGCGGCGAAGCGGGGCGAGGCCGAAGCGGCGCATGTCGCCATGATCCGCTGCCCGCGATGCGGCGAGTTCGAAGTCTCCGACGCGGCGAGCATAGCGCTCGCGAGCTGGGACCCTTACGCACGCCTCCAAGCGCTCAGATATGCGCAGACGAATGCGCTGCCGGGCCGCATGCCGAATCTCCACGGCATCGCTTAGGCACAGGGCCGCTTCTCAATTTTGGGAAATGGTGCCCAGGAAAGGACTCGAACCTTCACGCCTTGCGACACACCGACCTGAACGGTGCGCGTCTACCAATTCCGCCACCTGGGCGCGGCGCGGACAATTAGAAGCTGGACCCGCCGCTGTCAACGCGGTTTTTTCGCGCCGCGATCGGCGATGCCCGGGCGCGGACAACCACGGGAAGGCGGTGGTGCATTCGCGCCTTCACCTTGGCGGGCGAACCGGTTATGAGGCAAGGCGAAGCCGATTGCGCGCGGGCTACCGGGCGACGACATGGCGAGGCAAGCAAGGAGCGCAGGAACGATGGCGGTCGACACGGGCAAGACAGTAGTGGTCTTCGGCGGTTCGGGTTTCCTCGGCCGCTATGTGACGCTGGCGCTCGCTCGCCGCGGCTACCGCATCCGCGTCGCCTGCCGGCGGCCGGATCTGGCCTATCACTTGCAGACCAACGGCAATATGGGCCAGATCATGCCGGTCCAGGCGAATCTGCGCTATCGCTGGACGGTGGATCGGGCGGTCGTGGGCGCCGATCATGTGATCAATCTCGTCGGCATCCTCGCCGAAAGCGGCCGGCAGAATTTCGATGCGGTGCAGTCCTTCGGGGCGCAGGCGGTGGCCGAGGCGGCGCGCGGCGTCGGGGCGCGAATGACCCAGATCTCGGCGATCGGGGCGGACGCGTCCTCCGACTCCGCCTATGCCCGCACCAAGGCGGCCGGCGAGCAGGCGGTGCGCGAAACGATTTCCGATGCTACCATCATCCGGCCCTCGATCGTGTTCGGGGCGGAAGACCAGTTCTTCAACCGCTTCGCCCAGATGGCGCGGTTTTCGCCAGTCCTGCCGCTGATCGGCGGTGGCCGCACCCGCTTCCAGCCGGTCTATGTCGGCGACGTCGCCGAGGCGATCGCCGCGACGGTGGACGGCAAGGTGGCGGGTGGTCGCGTCTATGAACTCGGCGGGCCGGAGATCCTCACCTTCCGCGAGCTGATGGAAGAGATGCTCGCAGTGATCGCCCGCAAGCGCCGTTTCGTCACGATCCCGTTCGGCGCAGCCGCTTCGATGGCGCGGGTCATGGGGTATCTTCCCGGCGCGCCGCTGACCAAGGACCAGGTTCGCCAGTTGCGGCACGACAATGTGGTCTCCGAGCAAGCCATCGCCGAAGGCCGCGACCTGGCGGCCTTCGGGCTGAAGGGGCACACGATCGATGCAATCCTGCCGACCTATCTCGTCCGGTTTCGCCCGGAGGGCCAGTTCACCACGCCGCAACCGCAGGCCGGCGGCCTGACACCGGACGAAAAAGAATTCGTCTGAGCGGATCGCGCAAGGCTTGGACGCCAGCCGGCGTCGGAGCCCTTGTTGCGCGCTAGCCGATCGCCACGATCGCCACGATACCGGCCAGGCCCACCGCGATGCGCCACCAGGCGAACGGGGCGAAGCCGTGCCGCGACACGAAGTCGAGCAGGCCCCGCACGACGACCAACGCCGCCAGGAACGCCATGACGAAGCCGATGGCGATCAGGCCGAAATCGTCGAGCGACAAGGTGTCCCAGTTCTTGATCAAATCGTAGGTGAAGGCGCCGAGCATGGTCGGCATGGCCAGGAAGAACGAGAACTCGGCCGCCGAGCGCTTGTCGGTGCCCATCAAAAGCGCGCCGGCGATGGTGGCGCCCGAGCGCGAGGTGCCGGGGATCAGCGCTAAAGTCTGGAACAGGCCGATCTTCAGGCAGAGCGAGAGCGGATAATCCATGACGTCGTGATAGCGCACGGTGAGCGGCATCCGGTCGACGACGAGCAGCAGGATGCCGCCGACGACGAGCGCCACGCAAATGACGATTGGCGTCTCGAACAGCACCGTCTTGATGAAATCATGCGCCAGAACGCCGGCGAAGGCCGCCGGCAGGAAGGCCAGCACGATACCGGCGACGAAGCGGCGGCTTCTCGGGCTCGACGGCAGCGTGATGAACAGCTGCCACAGCCGGGCGAAATAGACCGCCAGGATTGCCAGGATCGCGCCGAGCTGGATCAGCACCTCGAAGCTCCGGGCGGTCGACTGGAAGCCGAGGAAATGGCCGAGCAAAAGGATATGCCCGGTCGAGGAGACCGGAATGAACTCGGTGAGACCCTCGGTAATGCCGAGGATGACCGCGTCGACGATGGTCCCGATTTCCATAAAAGCGTCGTCCTTGATGAATCTCTGATCTACGCGGGAAGGCCGATGCGAAGCGTTCGATGCCGGTCCCGGTGAGAGGAGACGCGCCTGGGCATCGAAACGCGACGCGGAACATGGCCCGCAGCGCTTTGACTCCGTTCGGTCGAGGATTGCAACATCTTGCAAGCCACACGGATACTGCTATGTGGCCCGGAAACACCGAGGCAAGGTTGTTCAGGGTTCGTTGACGCGGACCTGCCACAATCTTGGTCCACGCGACTGCCCGATTGGCCCGGCGCGTGCTTCGACATCATCACGGTCCGGCGTCGCCAGCCGTGCCCGGCGACCACACGCAAGAGCTCCCGACCCGTTTTCATGCTGAAGCTTCACCATCATCCGATGTCCGCCGCCTCGCGCTTCGTGCGGCTGGTGCTCGGCGAATACGGCGAGCGGGCCGAACTCCTGCCGGAGCGGACCTGGGAAAAGCGGCCGGAGTTCCTCGCCCTCAATCCGGCGGCGACGCTTCCGGTGATGATAGAAGACAACGGCCCGCCGATCGTCGGCGCGACGGTAGTGGGCGAATATCTTGACGAGACGCGCGGCGTCTTCCAGCGCGACCGCCGGCTGTTGCCGGAAAAGCCGATCGAGCGGGCCGAGGCGCGCCGGCTGACCGAATGGTTCCTGTCCAAGCTCGACGGCGAGGTCACGCGCTATCTGGTGCGCGAGCGGGTGCTCAAGCTGGAAATGACGCCGCAAGAGGGCGGCGGCGCGCCCGACGCGGCGGCGATCCGCGCCGCGCGGGCCAATCTCAAGCACCATCTGCGCTATCTCGGCTGGCTGGCCGAAAGCCGCGACTGGCTGGCCGGGCCGAAGCTGTCCTACGCCGATCTGGCGGCGGCGGCCGCCCTGTCGATCCTCGACTATCTCGGCGAAGTCCCTTGGGATCAGGAGCCGGCTGCCAAGGACTGGTACATGCGGGTGAAATCCCGGCCGTCCTTCCGCCCGCTGCTCAGCGAGCGGGTGCGCGGCCTGCCGCCGGTGCATCACTATGGCGAACTGGATTTCTGACAAGGCCCGGACTGCACGCGCAAGGGGGCCCTTTCGGAACGCCAATCTCCGACCCCGCGCGACATGTGCGCGGGCTGAAAGGCGACCGACCGGCCCCTATCGCGCGAGGATGCGCAACTCCTTGAAGGTGTCGGAGGGAACTGTGATCTCGTTCTTGAGCAGGGCGCCGTCACTTCCCAGAGTCTGGAGCCTGTAGGTGCCGCCTTTGACATCATCGAACTGATAGTAGCCCGTCGAGTCCGTGACCTGGCTCTCGCAGGTGTTGCCCGTCACGCTGCAGAGTTCGATCAGCTGGTTGGAAAGGGGCTTCAGTTCGACGCCCTTTGGAATGTCAACCTTTCCGATCGGCGCCGAGGTCGCGCCGTTCGCCGTTACGCTGTCTCCTGCTGAAACGGGGGCACTCACCGTGGCCGGCTCGGCATTCGGCAACGCCATGATATCGCCGAACAGCTCACCGGCCGGCGCGGGGCTCGCGTGTAGCGATGAAACAAGTGCGATGACAATCGTGATCGGGTCGCTCCGGCAAACGCTACTCGAATAAAACGACTTGGGCATCGTTTTCTCCTATCGGCGTGAGATCGCGTTTCCTGCGCAACGTCACGGGCTCGAACATCAGCGATGCCGCCGTCCCGTCCGCCTGCGCGGAAGACAATTGAAGTTTTTGCGTCACGAAATCCGGATAGCCGATCAGGATGTCGGCCAGGGGCTGATAGCCCTCGACCCTTCGATCGGCGGGTCGAAGGGTCACCACCTTCCAATCCAGGAAGCCCTCTCCATAGGGCCGTCCGATCTCGTAGGAACGGGGGGCGTAGGTAATCGTCAACTGGCGGTAGTCCGGCTCTTCCGCCATCCCTTCCAGTTTCACGGACCCCGCGATCGTATACAGCTGGTAGCGGCTGGTTCCCGCCACGTCGTCGATGCTCACATAGTTGACGCCAATCAGGAGCACGACGACATAGCCGGCGATTGATCCGGTCAGTTTGATTGGAACGCCGTAGAGGGTACCGCCCACTTCGCTGGCCGCGGGAAGGAAACGATAAAGGAAGAAGGCGGGAACCATCGGCAGCAGGAAAAGAAGGGCCAACGTTATCCAGTTGACGATCGCGGGATTCATGGGATCCTCCATCATCCAGACCGAGTATCGCCAAAACAAGATCGAATTTCAATTGGTCTTGCATGGGAATGAAAGCGAAGCGGCCGTCCGGATCGGTGTGTCGGCAACCAAGAATGCGATCGATGAACCTAACGTCATCTGATGCCAGGCCGGCCGCCTCCCTGCCCGACCGCCTGAAAGCCTTCATCCGCGAGGACGCGCGCCGTCTCGGTTTCGATGCCGTCGGGATCGCGCCGGGCACGGGCGACGTTGCGGCCGGGCCGCGTCTCGACGACTTCCTTGCCCAGGGCCGCCACGGCACCATGGACTGGATGCCGGAGACGGCGGAACGGCGCCGCTCGGCGAGGGCGCTGTGGCCACAGGTGCGCTCGATTATCGTTCTGGGCCTGAGCTATGCGCCGGACGAGGACCCGCTGGCGATCCTGTCGCGTCCCGATCGCGGCGCGATCTCCGTCTATGCCCGCCACCGCGACTATCACGAGCTGATCAAGGGCCGGCTGAAGGAGCTGGCGTCACGGCTGATCGCCAAGGCCGGGGGCGCCGCCAGCGGCCACGACGCCAAGGTCTTCGTCGACACCGCGCCGGTGATGGAAAAGCCGCTCGGCGAGATCGCCGGACTCGGCTGGCAGGGCAAGCACACCAATCTGGTCAGCCGGGAACATGGCTCCTGGCTGTTCCTCGGCTCGATCTTCACCACGCTCGCGCTTCCCGCCGACGCGCCGGGCCGGGACCTTTGCGGTTCTTGCCGCGCCTGCCAGGACGTCTGTCCGACCGACGCCTTCCCCGTGCCCTATCAGCTCGACGCCCGGCGCTGCATCTCCTACCTCACCATCGAAACCAAGGCGGTGATCCCGCGCGAGTTCCGTGCCGCGATGGGCAACCGCATCTATGGTTGCGACGACTGCCTCGCCGTCTGTCCCTGGAACAAGTTCGCGGCGAACGCCCGCGAGGCCAAGCTGATCGCGCGCGACGAATTGCGGGCGCCGCGCCTTGCGGAACTGCTCGCCCTCGACGATCCTGGCTTCCGGGCGCTGTTTTCCGGTTCGCCGGTGAAGCGGATCGGTCGCGACAAGTTCGTCTCAAACTGCCTGATCGCGGCCGGAAATTCCGGGAATCCGGATTTGGCTCCTATGGTCTGGGGACTGCTACGGGACTCAGCGCCGCTGGTTCGGGCGATGGCGATCTGGGCGCTGGACCATCTCGATCGTGCCGGCGCCTTGCGTGAACGCGTCGGGGCGCTCGATAGCGAAGACAATCCGAACGTCAGGAGCGAATGGCATGCGCTGGGGCAGGAAGACGAGGCAGTCGGCCGAGACGGTGCGTGATGCCGCCGTTACGGCCGGCGAAACCGCGGTCAAGGCCGGCAGAATGAGCGTCGAGCAGGCCCGGCACTCGCTGCAATGGGCCGGCGACGGCCTGCCCGACGCGCTGCGCCGCCGCCAGGCGATTGGCGCTGGGGCGGTCGGGGCGCTGGCGATCGGCGCGCTCGCCGTCGGAGCGATCGCGGTCGGCGCCTTCGCGATCGGCCGGCTGTCGATCGGTCGGGCAAAGGTCGGGTCCGCCGATATCGGCCGTCTCAGGATCGGTCGGCTCGAGGTCGACGAGATCGTTCCGGCCGGCCGGCGTCATTCGCGTGTCAAAGGTCGAGCGGCATGACGGACATATCCGAACCATCTCGGATGCGACTCTTCGTCTTCGGCCACGGCTATTCGGCTTCGCGCTTCGTCGAGAGCTTCGAGCCGGCGACCTTCGACAGGAAGACGGTCACCGGCGTTACCGTCCGCTCCAGGGACAAGGCGGCAAGCTTGGCCGCGCATGGCCTGAAGCCCTTCGTCTTCGACGGCGAGCATCCGGCGGACGGCATCGCCTCGACGCTCTATCGCGCCACCCACCTCTTGGTCTCGATCCCGCCCGGCCATGCCGCCCCAGCCGGCGCTTCCGTCGGCGGCGCCAACGCCCGGGCCGGCGATCCTGTACTGCGCTGGTATGCCGACGAGATCGCGCATGGCAGCCCGAATTTGCAATGGATCGGCTATCTGTCGACGGTCGGCGTCTATGGCGACCATGACGGCGACTGGGTCAATGAGGACAGCGAGACGCGGCCGGTCTCCGAGCGCTCCAGGGCACGGGTCGCGGCGGAGGATACCTGGCGGAAGGTCGCGGATACGCGTGGCGTGCCGCTGGCGATCCTCAGGCTTTCCGGCATTTACGGGCCGGGCCGCAACGGTTTCGTCAATCTGGCCAGGGGGACGGCCAAGCGGCTGGTGAAGCCCGGCCAGGTGTTCAACCGCATCCATGTCGACGATATCGCCGGGGCGTTGGCGCTGCTTGCCGGCCAGCGCCTCGGCGGTGTGTTCAACGTCAGCGACGACGAGCCGGCGCCACCACAGGACGTCGTCGCGCACGCCGCCGAACTCGCAGGCGTCGCGCCGCCGCCGGAAACCGGGTTCGACGAGGCCGAGTTGTCGCCGATGGCGCGCAGTTTCTACGGCGAGAACAAGCGGGTTTCCAACGCCAAGATCAAGGCGGCGGGCTACGCTTTCCGCTATCCGACCTATCGCGAGGGCCTGGCGGGGTTGGTTGGGGATTACAAACAGGAAAAGGGCGGGTAAGGCGCTCGCCCGCGCCCGGTTTGATCCGCATCAAGGCGACGGTTGCTGGAAGGTTCATGGTTTGCGGATGGTACGGCGGAGCGCGCATGTGCGAGCCGCCCGAGCCGGAAACATGGAGCAGCACAATGAGCAGGCACACAATCATTCCGGCGGCGGTCGCAGCCGTCGCCCTGATGCCGGGCATCGCCCTGGCGCAGCAGACGGAACCCTATCGATACGCCTATGGCCCGCATATGGGCTGGGATGGAGGCTGGTCCGGCATGATCTTCGGTCCTTTTTTCATGATCTTGTTCCTGGCCATCGTGATCGGCCTCATTGTCCTCCTGGTGCGCTGGCTCGGCGGCGGGGCGTGGCCGGCGATGCAGGCAACCAATCAACAGGGCGGACGCTCGCCGCACGATATCCTCAAGGAGCGCTTTGCGCGCGGCGAGATCGACAAGGACGATTTCGAGGAACGCAAGCGTACCCTCGGCGAGTGACCGAGGGGTCCCGGTCGACGGCAAACCGGCTCGGCGACGGCGGTCAGGCCGCCGTCGCGGGTCCTGGCGTCGCGCCCGGCTTCAGCGCGAAGACGTCGGACGGCGAGAAGTAGAGGTCGACGAGCGCGCCGCGCAGCGGCGGCGGCGCGGTCGGCCGGTTGAAGGTGTCAGCGAGGATGATGCCGCCGGCGACCGACAGTTTCAGGCGCACCACCGAGCCGAGAAATTGCGTGTCGTCCACCCGTGCGCTCAGCCGGTTGATCCGCTCGGGCGAGGGTTCGAGCTTCACCGCCTCGGGCCGTAGCGCCAGCGTCACCGGGGCTCCCGCCGCGCCTTGCGGCGGTTCGGCCAGCGTCACCGACGTGCCGTTGACTGCAACCGTCGAACCGCTCTCCCTGACGCCGTCGAGAAGGCTGAGCGTGCCGACGAAACTCGCCACGAAACGGCTGGTCGGCCGATTATAGATCTCGAAGGGCGCGCCGCACTGTTCGATGCGGCCATCGCTCATCACGACGATCCGGTCGGAGATCGACAGGGCCTCTTCCTGATCGTGCGTGACGAAGATCGTGGTGATGCCGAGTTCGCGCTGCAGCGCCCGGATTTCCTCGCGCAGCGATAGGCGGATTTGCGCGTCGAGCGCCGAGAGCGGCTCGTCGAGCAGCAAGACGCGCGGGCTCGGTGCCAGGGCTCGTGCGAGCGCGACGCGCTGCTGCTGTCCACCGGAGAGCTGGTAGGGATAGCGCTCGGCCAGATGTGGCAGCTTGATCAGCGCCAGCATTTCCTCGACGCGGGGGCCGATCTCGGATTTCGGGCGGCCGGCGACCTTGAGGCCGAAGGCGACATTGTCGGCGACCGAGAGGTTCGGAAACAGCGCATAGGCCTGGAACACCATGCCGATCCGCCGGCGGTTGGGCCGGGTGTCGGTCACGTCCTCGCCGTCGATCACGATGTTGCCGGCCGACGGCGTCTCGAAGCCGGCGATCATCCGCAGCATCGTCGTCTTGCCGCAACCCGACGGCCCGAGAAACGAGACGAACTCGCCGCGCTCGACGGCAAGGTCGAAGTCGCGGACCACGGTATTCACTCCGAAGCGCTTCGAGACGTTCGATATCTGAAGAAAACTCATCGGGCGGCGCGCCTTCCCCATTTGAACAGCGATCGGCCCGAGCGGGAGCGGCCGGGGGCCTGGCTGCCGACAACCTGCAACAAGGCCATGCACGCCCAGGTGACCGCGAAGGCGATCACCGCCAGCGCCGCCGGCTCATAGGCGCGGTTGGCGCCCATCAGCGCGAGATAGGGGCCAAAGGCCGGCCGGTTGAGCAGGCTTGCCAGCACGAACTCGCCGATGACGATGGCGAAGGTCAGGAACGCGCCGGACAGGACCGCCGCGCGGACATTCGGCAGGATCACCTTGAACAGGATCGTCGGGCGCTTGGCGCCGAGGCTTTCGGCGGCCTCGGTCAGGGTCCGGATGTCGATCGCCGCCATGCCGGTATCGACCGCGCGGAACATGTAGGGCAGCGACAGGATGACATAGCCGAAGACGAGCAGGATATTGGTGCCGAGGGCGCTGCCAGTGAAGGGCAGCAGCGAGGAGGAGTTATAAAGCCGCAGATAGCCGAAGACGAGAACGATCGGCGGGATCACCAGCGGCAGCAGCGTGATGAATTCGACGAGCGGCCGCAGCTTGGGAAACTTCAGCCGCACCCAGTAGGCCGTCGGCACGACGAGAAGCGCGCCCAGGACAATCGTCGCCAGCGCGGCGATGACGGAAAAGACGAAGGTCTCGCGAAAGCGCGGATCGTCGAAAACGACCCGGTAAGCCTCGAAACTCCAGATTCCACGCAGCATCGACAGCGAGAATTCGAACGTGGCGACCAGCGGCAGGAAAAAATACAGCGCGCCGACGGCGACGATGGCGAAGGGGACGAGCCGCGAATTTGTCATTGCCGCCACCGCTCGGCACGGGCGCGCAGCCACAGATAGAGGACATTGGAGCAGCCGGTGATGACGATCATGCCGAAGGCGAGCGCGTAGCCGAGATTGGGGTTGTAGAGCACGTCGCCGCGGATCTGCGCGTAGAGCAGGATCGGCACGATGTTGAGCGAGGAGCCGGTGAGTGCATAGGCGGTCGCGATCGCGCCGAAGGAATTGGCAAAGAGCAACAGGAAGCAGCCGAGGATCGAGGGCGCCAGCACGGGCAGCCCGACCATCCGCCAATATTGCCAGCGTGATGCCCCGAGGATTTCAGAGGCCTCGCTCCACTCCTTCTTCAACCCGTCGAGCGCCGGGGTGATGATCAGCACCATCAGCGGAATCTGGAAGTACAGATAGGTGATGGTCAGGCCCCAGAACGACAACAGGTTGAAGCCCAGCGTGTAGATGTTGATGCCGAACGTATCCTTCAGGAACAGCGTCACCAGGCCGAGACGGCCGAGCGTCGCCAGGAAGGCGAAGGCCAGCGGGATGCCGGCGAAATTCGAGGCCACACCCGCGAAGGTGACGACAGTCGGCCGGATTCCGCCCGGAAGGCCGCCATGGACGATCGCGTAGGCGATGAAGAATCCGACCAGCGCGCCGAACGCCGCCGAGGCCAGACTGACCTGGATCGAGATCGCATAGGCCGCCATGATCTGCGGGGTGAACAGGCCGATGATGTTGTCGAAGGTCAGCGCGCCGCTTGGGGTCTGGAAAGCGCCGAAGATCAGATAGACCGTCGGCCCGATCAGGAACAACAGCGCGAAGGCAAAGAACGGAACGATGCCGAGCCAGGCCAGCGAGCGCGGCGGTCGTCTGCGCGGCTGTCCCGCGGCGGGCGCCGTTCGCGAACCGGTCGTCGTCCCTGCATCGACGATAGACGCCATGATCCCCCGCTGTCGTCCGTGTCGCGACCGGACGGACCGCCGGCGATGCCGGCGGTCCGAACATCGAGCGTGTTACTGGACGGTGGCGCCGACGACGCTGTCCCACTCGCCGGTGATCGCCGCCTTGGCGGCGTTCTGGTCGTCGAGGCTCGGGAACTTCGCTGAATCGTAAGCCTCGGCCGGCGGCAGCTTGTCGAGGAGTTCCTGCGGGATCTTGCCTGCTTTCGACATCGCGTTGAACCGGATCGGGTGACAATAGCCCTTCAGGTAGGTCAGCTGGCCTTCGTCCGAGTAGAGATATTCCATCCAGAGCTTGGCGGCGTTCGGATGCGGCGCGAAGGCGCTGATCGCCTGAACGTAGACGCCGGCGACGACGCCCGACTTCGGCACCACGACTTCCGTGGCGGGATTGCCCTTCAACGTATCACGGGAGGCGAGCGCGTTGTAATCCCAATGGATGAGCACAGGGGTCGTGCCCTGCGCCAGCGTCGCGGTCGAGCCGACGACCGGGACGAAATTGCCCGCTTCGTTCAGCTTCTTGAAGAAGTCGAGGCCGGCCTTGCCGACCGCCTCGCCGCCGCCGTCGGGCGTGGCCACGAGTCCGGCCGCGTAGACCGACTGGATCGCCTGGGCCGAGCTGCGCGGATCACCCGCCAGCGAGACCGCGTTGGCATATTCCGGCTTCATCAGATCGGCCCAGTCGGTGGGCACGTTGTCGATGATGTCCTTGTTCACCTGGAAGGCGAGGACGCCGTAGTAGTCGCCGTACCAGTTGCCGTCGGCATCCTTGGCATCCTCCGGAATTTCGTCCCAGGTCGAGACCTTGTAGGGAGCCAGCAGGCCTTCGGCCATCGCGGACGGCCCGAACGACAGGCCGACATCGATGACGTCGGGCGCCTGCGGGCCGGTGTTGCCCTTGTTGGCCTTGATCGCCTCGATCTCGTCGCCGGAGCCGGCATTGGGATTGAGCTCGTTGACCTCGAGGCCGTACTTGGCCTTGAAGCCTTCGATCATCTCACCGTAATTGCACCAGTCGTGCGGTAGCGCGATGGTGGTGAGCTGACCTTCCTTTTTGGCTGCCGCGACGAGCTCGTCCATCGACATCGCGGCGTCGCCGGACTGCGCGAGGGCAAGGCTCGTCGACAGCGACAGGACGGTGGCGAGCGCCGTGGTGCATGTTCGGGATGTCATCATGGGTAACCCTCTCAGAGCGCGTCGACACGGGCGTCGACGAAAACCAGTCGCTTCCCCAATGGGAGCGCCGGTGCGGTAACATCCGTCGATGACAGTCGGATGTCGCTGCACGGCAGGCTCCAGAAAGGCTCGACCAGTGATATTAGGCACGTCCTCGCCTCGCCATCAATCCGATACGAAAATGGATCGGCGCCGCAGCAATGGCGCATGGCGGTCCGAATGAGCGAACCGGCGGTCGCTTTGGCACCGGCAGGCGTTCTCGGCTCGGCTATCCGTACCCGCGTCGCCGTCCCGCGAATGCATGCTCAGCGCCCAAGCTATCGCAATGGATCAAGATCGCCGGTTCCCTCGGCCTCGGAGCGGATCCACGCGACCACCGCGTCCCTGGCGAAATTCGGTTTCGCCGCGATCGGGTGGACGATGTGGTAGCCGCTTTGATCGTCGCTTTCGTCCCGCCACAGCATGACGAGTCGGCCCCGCGCGATCTCCTCCGCCAGAAGCAGGCGCGGCGCCAGCGCGATGCCCTGTCCGTTCGCCGCCGCGTCCATGGCAAGCGATGTCTGATTGAATTGCATGATGCGATGGCGGGCCGTCGTCCCGCTCCGCTCGAACAGCGTTTCCCAGAAAATATGGCTGTCCTGGATCAGCCGATGCGCGGCAAAATCCTCGAACCGGTCGATCGGGGCGGCTGACTCCGCGTATCCGGGGCTGCAGACCGCGCAGAGATCGAGCGGGGACAGAAGCGTGCTGTGCGTGCCGCGTTCGAACGGCGGGTGCCCGTGACGGATGGCGATGTCGACGCCGTCGGGCTGGAAATCGGCGATCCGTTCGCTGGCGACGGTCCGCAGATCGATCTCGGGGTAGGCTTCTTCGAAGCGGCTCAGTCGCGGCACCAGCCATTTCGCCGCGAAGGAGGGCGTGACGCTCAGTGTGATGCGGGCGGTTTCCGGCCGCAGCTTCCCGGTGGCGTCATCGATGATCGCCAGCGCCCGGAAGATGGGGCGATGATAGCTTTCGCCCGTCTCGGTCAGCGCGAGGCCGCGTGCCTTGCGGTGGAAGAGCACCTGCCCGAGATCGGCCTCGAGCCGGCGCACCTGTTGCGCCACGGCTCCTTGCGTCAGGTTCAGTTCCTCCGCCGCGAGCCGGAAGTTCAGATGCCGCGCGGCAGCGTCGAACATCCGCAACGCATTCAGATTCGGTGTTCGCACGGGGAGCGCCTCAGTTAAGGCAGTAGGTTTTCTACAGTCTCGCGCGACGAGACATGATTGGTCAAGCCCCCGCCGGAGGTCCATTCTCGCGCCGGATAAAGACAACGGAGAACGGTCATGACCTCGAAAGTAGCGCTTATCACAGCCGGCGGCAGCGGCATGGGCGCCGACGCCGCACAGCGCCTGGCCGCTGACGGCTACACCGTCGCGATCCTGTCGTCCTCGGGCAAGGGAGAAGCACTGGCCGCCGAGCTCGGCGGTGTCGGCGTCACCGGCTCGAACCGGTCGGTCGCGGATCTGCAACGGCTTGTCGATCTGGCGATGGACCGCTGGGGCCGCGTCGACGTGCTGGTCAATTCGGCCGGACATGGGCCGAAGGGGCCGGTGCTGGAGATCAGCGACGAGGACTGGCACAACGGCATGGAGGTCTATCTGCTCAATGTCGTGCGGCCGACCCGTCTCATCGCTCCGATCATGGTGGCCCAGGGCGGCGGTTCGATCGTCAACATCTCGACCTTCGCCGCCTTCGAGCCGGACCCGCTGTTTCCGACCTCGGGCGTGTTCCGGGCCGGGCTTGCCGCCTTCACCAAGCTGTTTGCCGACAAATACGCCGCCGACAACGTACGGATGAACAACGTCCTGCCAGGCTTTATCGACAGCCTGCCCGAAACCGAGGACCGCCGCGCCCGCATTCCCATGGGTCGCTACGGCAAGGCGGGCGAGGTCTCGTCGCTGATCGCCTATCTCGCCTCCGAGGACGCCGCCTACATGACCGGCCAGAACATTCGCGTCGATGGCGGGCTGACCCGTGCTGTCTGACACCGTCGCGGAACCGGCACCGCGTGACACCAGCCAGATCGCCTTTATGATCAAATGGGTCGCGTCGATCATCCAGATCATGGGCTATACGGCGACGGCCTTCGGGTGGACGCCGTGGAACATCTATCTGTTTGTGGCCGGACTCATCGGCTGGTTCGCGGTCGGCATAATGTGGAACGATCGGGCCCTGATCCTGATCCACCTCGTCGCCCTCGGCGCGATGCTGGTGGGGCTCGCGAGCAGCTGAAAGTCACCGGAAATCGGCTGATCGTCGCTCCGTCGCATCGACCTGACGAAAGCCTGATCGCCGAACCAGATCCGCGAGCGGAACGATGCGCGACTGCCGGCTCCCGCGCGTCTGGATATTGGCGGCATCGGTACGTTGTCATTGCCGCCCCGGCGATTATAGACTTCCGCGCGAGGAGAAAGCGCGCCGGGAGGGTGCCTGGCGCGCTGCGGTACCAAGATGTTCGACGGGCACAATCCCTATCTGGTCGCCCTCTCGCTGGCGGTCGCGATTCTGGGCGGCTACACCGGCTTCGGTCTCGCGGCCCGGGTCCGCGGCGCGCCGGGACTGACCCGCCGGCTGCTGCTCGCCAGCGCGGCCGTGTTCCTCGCCGTCGGCATCTGGACCATGCATTTCATCGGCATGCTGGCCGCGCCGCTTCCGCAGGCCGCCGGCTATCTCGTCCTGCCGACGATCGTCTCGTTTCTGATCTGCGCGCTGGTCGTCGGCGTTTCGCTGTTCTTCGTCAGCGTCGGCGAGCCGTCCGAAGGGCGGGTCATCGCCTCGGCGCTGTTGCTCGGCGCCGGTATCGTCTCGATGCACTATGTCGGGATTCACGGACTGGCGGGCGATTTCACCATCGAGCACGACCCCGTCATGGTCGGCCTCGCGGCGCTCATCGCGGTCGGCACGGCCTATGGCGGCTTGCGGATCCTGATCGCCCGGCATGATGGCCGACGGCTGGCGCTGAGTGCCGTCGCCTTCGGCCTCGCCGTCTCCGGCATGCACTATACGGCGATGTACGGGATGCGATTGCAGCGGCTCGATTCCCTGGTCGGCGCGAGCCCCGTCGGACTGGTCGCCTCGGCCGAAGTTCTGGCGCTGATCGTCGCGCTGCTCTGTTTCGTCATCGCCGCGGGCTTCCTGCTGCTGCTGGTTCCCGAACCGCGCCAGCGCGCTGTCCATGCCTTTGCCCCGGCGGGCATCGGCGACGCGGCGTTTGTCGCCGACGCCCTCGGCGCGGGCGCCGCACATCCGCCGGCCGACACGCGGCCGTTGTTGCCGCCGGTGACGCGGCTGCCGGTCGAAGGGCCGGACGGCACGCATTTCATCGACGTGGCGGAGGTGCGCGGCGTGAAGGCCGACGCGCATTATACGCTGGTGCATGACGGCACCCGCGAGCGGATGTGCCCGTGGTCGATCTCCACGACCGAGGCGCGGCTCGACCCGGCCCAGTTCCTGCGGGTGCATCGCAGCCACATCGTCGCGATCCCGCACGTGACCTCGGTGCGCCGGGCGGGCGATGGCGGCATCGTCGAACTCGACGGGCTGACGCCGCACCAGGTTCCGGTGAGCCGAGCCCGGATCGCGGAACTGAAGACGCGTCTCGGCCTCGCCCGACACGACGCCCGGCCGCAGCAGGCCGGAAATAGGTCATAAACGCTGACGCAGTTCATGCGCCGAAAACGGCATTTCGTGCGCAATCTGGGCGTTCGTGACGCGTTGAGGCCGGCTGTCTTGCCGACGCGCGAACCGCGGAACAGCCTCGCCCCAAATGTCCGCGCCTATCGCGAAAAAGGACAAGGGGGAACGATGATAACGGGTCAGTTCGACTATCACCGGCCAGCGACCGTCTCCGAAGCGGTCAAGCTCATGGCCTCACTGGGCGAGGACGCGAATCTTCTTGCCGGCGGCCACAGCCTGATTCCGATGATGAAGCTGCGGCTCGCGGCGCCCGAGCATCTCGTCGACCTGCACGGCATCGCCGCCTTGAAGGGCATCAGCCGCGAAGGTAACATGGTGGTGATCGGCGCGATGACGACCCAGCACGAACTGCTCGCCAACGACATCATCGCGGCAGCGATGCCGATCCTTCGCGAGACGGCGCTTTTGATCGCCGACCCGCAGGTGCGCTATCGCGGCACGATCGGCGGCAATGTGGCGAATGGCGATCCGGGCAACGACATGCCGGCACTGATGATGACGTTGGGCGCGCGCTACCGGATCGAAGGGCCGAGTGGAACCCGCGAGGTCGCGGCGGCGGAATTTTATCAGGGCGCCTATGTGACCGCGCTGGAGCCGGGGGAGATCGTCACGGCGATCGCCATTCCGGCGCCGGCGGACGGCCACGGCTACGCCTATGAAAAGCTGAAACGCAAGGTCGGCGACTACGCGACGGCGGCCGCCGCCGTCATGCTGACGATGGACGGCGGCACGGTGGCGAGTTGCGCGATCGGGCTGACCAATTTGTCGGACACGCCATTGCTCGCCGACGAGGCGGCCGGGCTCGTCATCGGCACCAACCTCGATGACGCGACGCTGAAAAAGGCTGCCGCCGCCGCCGAGGCGATCATGTCGCCCGCCGCCGATACGCGCGGTCCGGTCGAATACCGCAAACATGTCGGCGGCATCATGGTCGCGCGCGCGCTGACCCGCGCCGCCGGCCGCGCCGGCTGAGGGGGAAACCATGGCGAAGACTCACATCACGATGACGGTAAACGGCGAAGCGGTCGAAGGCCTCGTCGAGCCGCGCATGCTGCTCGTCCATTTCATCCGCGAGAATTTACAGCTCACCGGCACGCATATCGGTTGCGAGACCACCCATTGCGGCGCCTGCACCATCGATATCGACGGCATGTCGGTGAAGAGCTGCACGATGTTCGCTGTCCAGGCGGAAGGCGCCGCGATCACGACGATCGAGGGCGTGGCCAATGCCGACGGTACGCTGTCGGCCTTGCAGGAGGGCTTTAGGCAGATGCACGGTCTGCAATGCGGGTTCTGCACGCCGGGCATGATCCTGCGCGCCCAACGTCTGCTGCAGGAGAACCCGACGCCGAGCGAGGAGGAAATCCGCTTCGGCATCGCCGGCAATCTGTGCCGCTGCACGGGCTACCAGAACATCGTCAAGGCGATCCAGTACGCTGCCGCCAAGATCAACGGCACCGAATTTCAGGAGGCCGCGGAATGAACGACATGGCACCGACGCGGGAACAACGCGAAGCCAAGCTCGAAGGCATGGGCTGCAAGCGCAAGCGCGTCGAGGACGTGCGCTTCACTCAGGGCAGGGGCAATTATGTCGACGATCTGAAGCTGCCGGGCATGCTGCACGGCGATTTCGTGCGCTCGCCCTATCCGCATGCGCGGGTGCTCTCGATCAACACGGAGGCGGCGCTGAAGGTGCCGGGCGTGTTGGCCGTGCTGACCGCCGAGGATCTCAAGGGCGTCAATCTCGCCTGGATGCCGACGCTCGCCGGCGACGTGCAGATGGTGCTGGCCGACGGCAAGGTGCTCTACCAGAACCAGGAAGTGGCCTTCGTCGTCGCTACCGACCGCTATGCGGCGGACGACGGCATCAACGCCGTCGAGGTCGAATACGAGCAACTCGACGTCGTCATCGATCCATTCACGGCGATGGCGCCGGACGCCCCGGTGCTGCGCGAGGATCTGGCCGGCAAGACCGAGGGCGCGCACGGGCCGCGCAAGCATCACAACCACGTCTTCGAGTGGACTGTCGGCGACCGGGAACTGACCGACGCCGCCTTCGCCAAGGCTGACGTGACGATCAAGGAGTTGCTCTCCTATCACCGCACTCATCCCTCGCCGCTGGAAACCTGCCAGTGCGTCTGCTCCTTCGACAAGATCACCGGCGAGCTGTCGATCTGGGGCACCTTCCAGGCGCCGCACGTCATCCGCACGGTGGTGGCGCTGATCGCCAAGATTCCCGAACACAAGATCCATGTGATCGCGCCGGATATCGGCGGCGGTTTCGGCAACAAGGTCGGCGCCTATCCGGGCTATATCTGCGCCGCGGTCGCGACCATCGTGACCGGCAAGCCGGTGAAATGGGTCGAGGATCGGATCGAGAACCTGACCACCACGTCGTTTGCCCGCGACTACCACATGACCACCGAGATCGCCGCGACCAAGGAGGGCAAGGTCACCGGGCTTCGCGTCCATGTCCTCGCCGATCACGGCGCCTTCGACGCCTGCGCCGACCCGTCCAAATGGCCGGCCGGCTTCTTCAACATCGTCACCGGGTCCTATGATTTCCCGACGGCGCATGTGGCGGTCGACGGCATCTACACCAACAAGGCCCCAGGGGGCGTCGCTTATCGCTGTTCGTTCCGGGTGACGGAAGCCGCCTATTGCATCGAGCGCGGGATGGACATTCTGGCGCAGAAGCTCGGCATGGACCCGGCCGAACTGCGGCTGAAGAACTTCATCAAGCCGGAGCAGTTTCCCTATCATTCGGCGCTCGGCTGGGAATATGATTCTGGCGACTACCACGCCGCCATGAAGAAGATGATGGAGGCGGTCGACTACGCCGGCCTGCGCAAGGAGCAGGCGGCAAAGCGCGAGGCCTTCAAGCGCGGCGAGACGCGCGAGATCATGGGGCTCGGCGTGTCCTTCTTCACCGAGATCGTCGGCGCCGGCCCGTCGAAGAACTGCGACATCCTCGGCATCGCCATGTTCGACAGCTGCGAGATCCGGATGCATCCGACCGGCGCCGGCATCGCCCGCGTCGGCTCCAAGAGCCAGGGCCAGGGCCACGAGACCACCTGGGCGCAGATCATCGCGACGGAAATCGGCATTCCCGCCGACGACATCATGGTCGAGGAGGGCAACACCGACACCGCGCCCTACGGTCTCGGCACCTACGGCTCGCGCTCGACCCCGGTGGCCGGCGCGGCGATCGCCATGGCGGCGCGCAAGATCAAGGCCAAGGCGCAGATGATCGCGGCCTACAAGCTCGAGGTCCATGAAGGCGATCTGGAATGGGACATCGATGGTTTCCGGGTGAAGGGGCTGCCGGAAAAGACCATGTCGATGAAGGACATCTGCTGGGCGGCCTATAATTCGGTGCCGCCGGGCATGGAGCCGGGGCTGGAGGCGGTCAGCTATTACGACCCGCCCAACATGACCTATCCCTTCGGCGCCTATATCTGCGTGATGGAGATCGATGTCGACACCGGCGTCTACAAGATCCGCCGCTTCTACGCGCTGGACGATTGCGGCACGCGGATCAACCCGATGATCATCGAGGGGCAGGTCCATGGCGGTCTGACCGAAGCCTTCGCCATCGCGATGGGGCAGGAAATCCGCTACGACGAGACCGGCAACGTCATCACCGGCTCGTTCATGGATTTCTTCATGCCGACCGCCGTCGAGACTCCGCATTGGGAGACCGATTTCACGGTCACGCCCTCGCCGCATCACCCGATCGGCGCCAAGGGTGTGGGCGAAAGTCCGAATGTCGGCGGCGTGCCGGCCTTCTCCAACGCCGTCAACGACGCCTTTTCGTTTCTGGGCTCGACGCACATCCAGATGCCGCATGATTTCTGGCGCAACTGGAAGGCGGCGAAAGACCTCGGCGCGCTCGGTTGAGCCTGTCGTGAGAGGGCAAGGCACGGCGGCGGCGCGCGTCACGATCGGCGCGCGCCCGGCGCGGCGGGGGAGACCGGAGCACCGGCCATGAGTCTGTCCCGCGACCAGATCGCCGAGCGCCTCGCCGGGGCGGGCTACATCGCCGATGGCGAACTGGCGGTGGCGATCTCGCTGATGGACCTTCTGAAGCGCCCGCTGCTTTTGGAAGGCGAGGCCGGCGTCGGCAAGACCGAGGTCGCCAAGGCGCTGGCGGCCGTGCATTCGGCCGAACTGATCCGGCTGCAATGCTACGAGGGTCTCGACCAGTCGGCGGCGCTCTACGAATGGAACTACCAGCGGCAATTGCTGGCGATCCAGGCGCATCAGGTTGAAGCGGGCGGCAAGGCGGGCGAGATCGAGGACCAGATCTTCTCGGAAAAATATCTGCTGGAGCGCCCGCTGCTCGCCGCGATCCGCCGGGAAAAGCCGCCGATCCTGTTGATCGACGAGGTCGATCGCGCCGACGAGGAGTTCGAGGCGTTTCTGCTCGAGCTCCTGTCGGACTTCCAGGTCACAATCCCCGAGCTCGGCACTATCACCGCCGTCTCGATCCCGCATGTCGTGCTGACATCGAACGGCACGCGCGAGCTGTCGGACGCGCTGCGTCGGCGTTGCCTCTATCACTATGTCGACTACCCCGACGTCGATCGCGAGGCCCGCATCATCATGGCGCGGGTCGAGGGCGCCGGCGCCTCGCTGTCGCTGCAGATCGCGCGGATGGTCGAGAGCATCCGCAAGGAGGATCTGCGCAAGGTTCCCGGTGTCGCCGAGACGCTGGACTGGGCGGCGGCGCTGGTCGGCCTCGATGTGCGCGATCTCGCCGACCGGCCGGAGACGGTGCATGAAACGCTGATGTGCCTGTTGAAGACCCATGAGGACAAGGCGCGGCTGTCGCGGGAGGTGACGGAGCGCCTGCTGGGGAAGGTGGCGTGAGCGCCGCCGGCCCCGCGCCGGCCCTGGTGCCAGGGGAGCCCGACGCGGTGGCGACGCTCGTTGCCGACAAGCTCGCGGCCTTTCTGCGCACCTTGCGCGACAATGCCTTTGCCGTCGGCCTCAGCGAGGGCCAGGACGCGGCGATGCTGCTCGCCTCCGGCTACGGCGACCGGCCCGGCCTGCTGCGGGCCGCCTTCAAACATCTGTTCGCGGCGCGCAAGGCCGACTGGGAGGTCTTCGACGGCCTGTTCGACGCCTTCTGGCTCGGCAAGCGGGTGCGCTCGCGCTCGGCGATCTCCGGTTCGACCAAGGCCGCCAACAGCCCGTCGCTGAAGAATCTGCGCAACGACGCCCCCAATTCCGGCGGCGACACGGCGCCGGACCAGATGCCCGCCGGCGACGAGCCCGGCGAGGACCGCGACGGCGTCGGCCGCATGGAAGGCGCGTCGCGCGCCGACAATCTCAGCGAAATCGATTTTCGCAAGATCGCCGACCCGGCGCAGATCGCGGCGGCCCATGACATCGCCGCGCGGCTGGCGCGGACCATGCGCACACGGCTCACCCGCCGCGACCTCGCCCGACGCCGTGGATACCGGCTCGACCTTCGCCGCACCATCCACCGCAATATCAGCCATGGCGGGGTGCCGATCACCCTGGTGAAGCGCCGCCGCAAGGAAAAACCGCTGCGGCTGGTCATGCTGCTCGACGCGTCGGGCTCGATGAGCCTCTACACCGGCGTCTTTCTCCGCTTCATCCACGGCGTCCTGGACGAGTTTCGCGAGGCCGACGCCTTCCTGTTCCACACGAGGCTTGCCCATGTCTCCGACGCGATGAAGGAGAAGAACCCCGTCCGCGCGCTCGACCGCCTGTCGATGATGGCGCAAGGTGCCGGCGGCGGCACCCGGATCGGCGAGAGCCTTCAAACCTTCAACCGCTGGCACGCGGCGCGGGTGATCCATTCGCGGACCTGCGTCATGATCGTCTCCGATGGCTACGAGACCGGCGACGCGGCGCTGCTTGGCCGCGAGATGGCGCGGCTTTCCCGGCGCTGCCGCCGGATCGTCTGGCTGAACCCGATGATCGGCTGGGAGGGCTACGCGCCGGAGGCAGCCGGCATCAAGGCGGCGCTGCCCCATGTCGACCTCTACGCCCCGGCGCACACGCTGCAGAGCCTTGCCGACCTCGAACCCTATCTGGCGAAACTGTGACGGACCCCTTGCGATGACCGCCCATGTCGACGTGATCGACCTGATATCCCGTCTGAAGGCCGCCGAGGAAGCCTTCGTTCTGGCGACCGTCGTGCGGACCGTTTCGGTGACCGCCGCCAAGGCCGGGGCCAAGGCGGTGATCCGTGCGGACGGCACCATCGCGGCCGGCTGGATCGGCGGCGGCTGTGCCCGCGGCGCGGTGCTGAAGGCGGCGCGCGAGGCGCTCGCCGACGGTGTGGCGCGGCTGGTCTCGGTGCAGCCGGAAAACCTCCTTGCCGAACTCGGCGTCAGCCCCGGCGAAAGCCGCGAGGGCGTACGCTTCGCCAAGAACATGTGCCCGAGCGAGGGCACCATGGACATCTTCATCGAGCCCGTCCTGCCGCAGCCCTCGCTGGTGATCCTTGGCGCCAGTCCCGTCGCGATGGCGCTGGCGAGCCAGGCGCGGCCGCTCGGCTTCCACGTCACCCTCGCGGCCCCGGTGGAGGATCGGCCCGGCACGCCGGACGCCGACCGCGTGGCAGACTGCTTTGCGGTCGACGGCCTGCAAGAGGCCCGGCGCTTCGTCGTCGTCTCGACGCAGGGCAAGGGCGACAAGGCGGCGCTGACCGCCGCGCTGGGGATCGCGGCCGACACCCACGTCTTCGTCGGCAGCCGGCGCAAGATGACGGCGCTGCGCCAGACGCTCGCCGCCGAAGGTGCCGACCCTTTGGCGCTCGCCCGCGTCAAGGCGCCGGCCGGTCTCGATCTCGGAGCGATCACGCCGGAGGAGATCGCCCTGTCGATCCTCGCCGAGATCGTTCAGGCCCGCCGCCGCGGCCAACGCGAGGGTGGGGGATAGGGGCCGGCAGGGCGGCGTGGCCGCAGAGCCGGCGGCCTGATCTATTCGCCCCTCATGTGAACTTCTTGAACATCGCGGTTTCGTCGAGCAGGCCTTCGAGCTCGTTCATCCGCCGCCGCGCGGTGTCCCAGTGGATCGCCTGGATGCCGGCCAGCAGGGCCTCCACCATGTAGGTCAGGACGACGGTCGAGTCCCAGGCCGACGGCACCTCGATCCGGGCATGAAAGCCGTGCGCCGCGTGGGTGGTGATCGGCGATCCCCACTGGTCGGTCATCAACACGATGGTCACGCCGCGCGCGCGGGCCATCTTGGCGAGGCTCAGGAGTTCGCGCTCATAGCGCCTGATGTCGAAGATCAGGAGGACGTCGCCCTCCTTCATGCTCAACACGCTGTGCGGCCAGATATTGGCGTTGGGCGGCAACAGATGCGCGCCGTCGCGGATGACCTGGAGCAGGCTGAAGAAATAGTCGGCCAGCGAACGGGTGACACGGCCGCCGACGACGAACACCGCGCGATCGGGGTCCGCCAGAAGGGCCGTCGCGGCGTCGAAGGTTTCGACGTTCATCCGCTGCAGTGTCTTGCGCAGATTGTCGGATACCGCCTCGGCGAAGCGGTTGAGGATATGGGCGTGCGGCAGCTCGTCGGTCCAGTGCTCGCGCCTGGCGACGGGATCGGAAATCATCATCTTCAGTTCGCCGCGCAGGCTCGCCTGGAAATGCGTGAAGCCGTCGAAACCGAGCTTACGCGCCATACGCAGCACCGTCGGCGTCGAGACGCCAGAGCTTTCCGACAGCGCCGTGATGCTGCCGAGCCCGGAGATTGGATAGTCCTCGAGGATGGCGTCGGCCAGCTGCCGCTCGGCGCGGGTCAGATCGGGAAACGCGGCGCGGATCAGCTCCGCGACCGTCCGGTCATCGCTCGTCGTCATTCAAAAGCCCCCCGTTCATCCGCGCCGGCCTCGTAACATGGCGCCACGCCGCCGCCGAATTTCGCGGCTGGGCGCGCTTGACATGGTAAGTAACTCTGTAATGATCGTTTCAGAGCCAGTCGAGAGGTAACGCCTTGTCCGAAGGGAGTGCAACGTTGGAAGAGCCGTCCGCCGGCTCGCGCGCCCAAACGGTCGAGGTGATCAATCCGGACGGGGCCGGCACCATTCTTCTGGTCTGCGAACATGCCTCGAACGCGATTCCCGCCGAGTTCGGCGATCTCGGCATCGGTGCGGCGACCAAAGCCAGCCACGCCGCCTGGGACCCGGGAGCATTGGCGGTGGCACGGCATCTGTCGGAGACGTTCGACGCACCGCTCGTCGCGCAAAAGGTGTCGCGCCTCGTCTATGACTGCAACCGGCCGCCGGAGGCTGACGACGCCATCCCCGCCCGCAGCGAAATCCACCAGATTCCCGGCAACACGGGGCTGAGCGCGACCGCGCGAACCGACCGGGTCGAACGCTTCTATCGGCCGTTTGAGAGCGCATTGGCAAAGGCCGTCGCGCGGCATCGCGCCACCCATGCCAACCCCGTCCTTTTGACGATCCATTCCTTCACCCCGGTCTATGCCGGAGAGCGGCGGTCGGTGGAAATCGGTATCCTGCACGACAGCGACCAGCGCCTCGCCGATGCCATCCTGAAGGCGGCCGATGGCTCGCTCGACATGCGCCGCAACGAGCCATACGGTCCGGCTGACGGGGTCATGCATACGCTGACGACCCACGCGGTTCCGCATGGGATGGCCAATGCGATGGTCGAAATCCGCAACGACCTGATCGCCACGCCCGCGGACGTGGTCGAGATTGCCAGCCGCCTGGCAGCCTGGGTGTCGCGCGCCCACGCTTCGCTCTCGGCCGACGCGTCGAAAGGGGCGGCGGCATGAAGCGGCTGGCTGCCTATGTCCGCTTCATTGACCGCGTGAACGGTTGGGTGGGTCTCGTCACGATGTATTCGATCTTCGGGATGATCGGCATCCTGTTTTATTCGACCATCACCAAGACCTTCTTCCACCCATCGCTGTGGACGCTGGAGATGGCCCAGTTCGCGATGGTGGCCTATTTTCTGGTCGGCGGTGGCTACTCGCTCAAGATGGGCGCCCATGTCCGCATGGATCTGGCTTACGGGCGCTGGAGCCCACGCACACAGGCGGCGACCGACGCGGTCACGATCCTTCTCCTGATCTTCTACCTCGGCATCCTCCTCTACGGGGGCCTCTCATCCACGGCCTATGCGCTGGAATATGGCGAGCGGAGCTATTCGTCCTGGCGGCCCTACATGGCGCCGATCAAGATCGTCATGGTCTGCGGCATCGTGCTGATGCTGCTTCAAGCCATCGCGATGCTGATCCGCAACGTCGCCGAGGCACGGGGAATCGTGCTGCCGGGGGTCGAGCGGCTGCCGCGGGAAGACGAGGTCGACCACCCGCGCGACCGGGAACCGGACGAAGCCGAGCGGGGGGCCGCCTCGTGAGCTACGAGATGATCGCCATCCTCATGTTCGCCAGCATGATGGTGATGCTGCTGACCGGCCAGCGCGTCTTCGGCGTCATCGGCGGCGTGGCGGTGGTGACCGCGCTTTTTCTCTATGGCGACGGCGGCTCGGAGATGGGTTTCTCCGCCGTCATGAAGCTGATGAAATGGTATCCGCTGCTCACGCTGCCGCTGTTCATCTTCATGGGCTACATGCTGTCGGAGAGCGGCATCGCCGACGATCTCTACCACATGTTCCACGTCTGGATGGGCGGCACGGCCGGCGGCCTCGCCATCGGGACGATCGGGCTGATGGTGATGATATCGGCCATGAACGGGCTCTCCGTCGCCGGCATGGCGATCGGCGCGACGATCGCGCTGCCCGAACTGCTGCGGCGCGGCTACGACAAGGTCATGGTGACGGGGGTCATCCAGGCGGGATCGTCCCTGGGCATCCTGGTGCCGCCGAGCGTCGTCCTCGTTCTTTACGGCATGATCGCGCGCCAGCCGGTCGGCCAGCTCTGGCTCGCCGGCGTCTTTCCGGGGCTGATGATCGCGGCGATGTTCGTCGTCTATATCTACCTCCGCTGCCGGGTGAACCCGGAACTGGGCCCCGTCCTGCCGCTGGAAGAGCGGGAGGGCATCACCCGCGCGGAAAAGATCGGTCTGCTCAAGGCCGGCATCCTGCCCCTGTTCATCTTCTTCGCCATGACCGGCCTTTTCGTCATGGGCGTCACCAGCCTGGTGGAAAGCTCCGCCGTCGGCGCGGTGGCGGCGATGATCGCGGCCCTGGTCAAGCGTCGGTTGACCCTCCATGTGCTGCACGAGACGGTGCGAAAGACGCTCCTCATCTCCTGCATGTTCTTCTGGATCATCATGGCGGCGCTTGCCTTCGGCAGCATCTTCGACGGTGTCGGCGCGTCGAGAGCGCTGGACAGCTTCTTCACCGAGGATCTGGGGCTTGGGCCCTGGCAGATCCTCATCATGATGCAGATTTCCTACATCCTGCTTGGCATGTTCCTCGACGACACGGCCATGCTGGTGATCGTCGCGCCGCTCTACATTCCGCTTGTCGGCGCCCTCGGTTTCGACCTCGTCTGGTACGGCGTCCTCTACACAATCACCTGCCAGATCGCCTATATGACGCCGCCCTTCGGCTACAATCTCTTCCTGATGCGGGCGATGGCGCCGCCCGAAATCACGCTGTCCGACATCTACCGTTCGGTCTGGCCGTTCGTCGGCATCATGATCGTCGGCCTCGGCATCGTCACCGCCTTTCCGCAGATCGCGCTGTGGCTGCCGGAATACGCATATTCCAATGGTCGCTGACCAAGCTGGTCGGCAAAACAAGCGGGCGGCAAAGCCCGTGCAACCGGCCTGACCGGGCCGCAACAGAAGGAAGCGACGACATGACGAACAGACGCGATTTCCTCAAGAAGGCGGGCGTTGTCACGGCGGCGGCCGGTGCCTCGACCCTCGCCGCCCCGGCCGTTCATGCCCAAAGCGCGCCGATCCGCTGGCGGTTGCAGACCTATGCCGGCCCGGCGCTCGCCGAATTCGTCGTCAAGGGCATGGTCGACGACTTCAACAAGGCGGCCAATGGCCAGATGGAGATCGAGCTGTTTTTCGCCGATCAGCTCGTGCCGACGGGCGAACTGTTCCGTGCCATGCAGCGCGGCACCATCGACATGGTCCAGTCGGACGACGACTCGATCGCCGCGCCGGTCGATATCTCGGTGTTCGGCGGCTATTTCCCCTTCGGCACCCGCTACAGCCTCGACGTGCCGGTGTTGTTCGAGCAGTACGGGCTGAAAGAGATCTGGGAAGAGGCCTATGGCGAGGTCGAGGGCGTCAAATGGCTCTCCGCCGGCTCCTGGGATCCCTGCAACTTCGCCACCAAGGAGCCGATCAACAGCCTCGCGGATCTGAAGGGCAAGCGGATCTTCACCTTCCCGACGGCCGGCCGCTTTCTCACCCGCTTCGGCATCGTGCCGGTGACGCTGCCTTGGGAGGACGTCGAGGTGGCGCTGCAGACCGGCGAACTCGACGGCATCGCCTGGTCCGGCATCACCGAGGACTATACCGTCGGCTGGGCCGACGTGACCGAATATTTCCTCACCAACAACATCTCCGGCGCCTGGTGCGGCTCGTTCTTCGCCAACCAGGAGAAGTATGACGAGCTGCCGGAGCACCTGAAGATGCTGTTGAAGCTGGCGATGGATTCCTCCCACTACTTCCGCCAGCAATGGTATTGGGGCGGGGAGGCCAAGCTGCGGGTTAACGGCGACAAACTGAAGCTGACCACGATCCCGGAAGAGGAATGGGCGACGGTGGAAGCCGAGGCGTTCAAGTTCTGGGACGAGATCGCCGCGACCAGCGAGCGCACCGCCCGTGTGGTGAAGATCTTCCGCGAGTACAACGACGTGATGGCCAAAGCCGGCAAGCCTTACCGCTACAGCTAGAATTGAGCTGATCGAACCTCACCCAGCCGCGGCGCCACGATCGGCGCCGCGGTTCCCTCACTCCAGCTGCGACATGTCTGACCGATGCCCGGCAAACTGACCTTCGACGAACTGAAACAGGCCGTTCAGAGCGGCGAGATCGACACCGTCCTGGTGGTCCAGGTGGACATGCAGGGGCGGCTGATGGGCAAGCGTTTCCACGCCGCGTTCTTCGTCGAGAGCGCCTGGGAAGAGACCCATGGCTGCAACTATCTCCTCGCCACCGACATGGAGATGAACACGGTGGAGGGATACGAGGCAACGAGCTGGGCGGCGGGCTATGGCGACTACGTCATGCGGCCGGACCTGTCGACGCTGCGCCGCGTGCCCTGGCTGGAAGCAACCGCGCTGGTCCTCTGCGACGTGGAGGATCATGACGCCGACGGGCCGGTCGCCCATTCGCCCCGTGCCGTCCTGAAGCGCCAGATCGCGCGGCTGGAGGCGATCGGGCTGCGGCCGACGATGGCCTCGGAGCTCGAATTCTTCCTGTTCGAGGACAGTTTCGCGGCCGCCGAGCGGACCGGCTACCGCGATCTTTCCCTCGTCAGCGCCTATAACGAGGACTACCACATCCTCCAGACGACCAAGGAAGAGGAGGTGATGCGCGCCGTGCGCAACGGGCTCTACGGCGCCGGCATCCCGGTCGAATGCTCGAAGGGCGAGGCCTCGGCGGGCCAGGAAGAGATCAACGTCAAATACGATCACGCGCTGACCGCCGCCGACAACCATGTGATCGTCAAGAACGGCGTTAAGGAGATCGCCTGGGCCAAGGGCCGCGCGGCGACCTTCATGGCGAAATGGAATGACGCCTCCGCCGGCTCGTCCAGCCATGTCCACCAGTCGCTGCAGACCTTGGACGGCGCGCCCGCCTTTTATGACGCCGAGGCCGAGCACGGCATGTCGGAACTGATGCGGCACTATCTGGCCGGGCTGCTGAAATACGCCGACGACGTCACGCTGCTGCTCGCGCCGAACGTCAATTCCTACAAGCGCTTCGTCGCCGGCACTTTCGCGCCGACTATGGCCGTGTGGAGCCTCGACAACCGCACCGCAGGTTATCGCCTGTGCGGCGCAGGCACCAAGGGCGTCAGGGTCGAGTGCCGGGTCGGCGGCTCGGATCTCAATCCCTATCTGGCTTTCGCCGGACAGATCGCCGCCGGGCTCGCCGGGATCGAGGAAAAGCTGGCGCTGGAGCCGGCCTTCGAGGGTGATGCCTATGGTGCGCGGGAGGGAATGCGGCACGTCCCGTCCACCCTTCGCGCCGCGAGCGAGGCGTTCGACCAATCCGCGATGCTGAGACAGGCCCTGGGCGACGACGTCGTCGCCCATTATGTGCATGCCGCCCGGTGGGAGCAGCGCGAATATGATTCCCATGTGACCGACTGGGAAGTCCGGCGCGGCTTCGAGCGCTCCTGAGAGGTTGTGATGAGCGAATTGACCTGTATCTCGCCGATCGACGGCAGCGTTCTGGTGCGTCGGGACACCGAGGACGCGGCGGCGCTGGCGCCACACTTGGCAGCCGCCCGAATCGCCCAGAAAGACTGGGCGGCGCGACCGCTGGCCGAGCGTGTCGCGATCGTCGACCGGGCGATTGCTGCGCTGGAGGCGATGAACGACGAGATCGTCCCCGAACTCGCCCGGATGATGGGCCGGCCGGTGCGCTACGGCGGCGAGATCGGCGGCGTCAAGGAGCGCGCCTTCCACATGACCGCGCTGGCGAAGGACGCGCTGGAGCCAACGGTGATCGAGGATTCCAACGCCTTTCGCCGCTTCATCGCCTATGAACCCCTCGGCCTCGTACTGGTCGTCGCGCCTTGGAACTACCCGTATCTGACCGCGGTCAACACGATCGTGCCGGCGCTGGCCGCCGGCAACGCGGTGGTGCTGAAGCATTCGACGCAGACGATCCTCGCCGGCGAACGCTTCGCCGCCGCGTTCTGCGCCGCCGGCCTGCCGGACGGGCTGTTCCAAGCGATCCACGTCACCCATGAGACGACCGCCGAGCTTCTTCGCGCTCGCGCCTTCGACTTCGTCAATTTCACCGGGTCGGTCGGCGGCGGACGGGCGATCGAGCGCGCCGCGGCGGGCACTTTCACCGGCGTCGGGCTGGAGCTGGGCGGCAAGGACCCCGGCTATGTCCGCGAAGACGCCGATCTCGACGCGGCGGTGGAGACGCTGATCGACGGCGCGATGTTCAACTCCGGCCAATGCTGCTGCGGCATCGAGCGGATCTACGTCGCGGACGCGCTTTTCGACGCCTTCGTGGAGAAGGCGGTCAAGATCGTCGAAGCCTATCGCCTCGGCGATCCGCTCGACCCGGAAACGACGCTCGGGCCGATGGCCAACATCCGCTTCGCACGCGAGGTCCGGGCCCAGGTGAAGGAAGCGATCGATGCCGGCGCCAGGGCGCTGATCGATTCGGCGCTGTTTCCGGCCGACACGGGCGACACCGCCTATCTCGCCCCGCAGATCCTGATCGATGTCGACCATTCCATGCGCGTCATGCGCGACGAGAGCTTCGGCCCCGTCGTCGGCATCATGCGGGTATCGTCGGACGCGGAGGCGATCTCTTTGATGAACGATTCGCCCTTCGGACTGACCGCCTCGCTGTGGACGCAGGACGCTGACGCGGCGGAGCGGATCGGCCGTCAGATCGAGACCGGGACGATCTACATGAACCGCTGCGACTATCTCGACCCGGCGCTCTGCTGGACCGGTTGCAAGGACACCGGCCGTGGCGCGGCGCTGTCGACGCTCGGCTATCGCAGCGTGACCCGCCCGAAATCCTATCATCTGAAGAAAGCCTGACCCATGAAGCTCTGGGGCAATTGGTCGTATCCCACCGCCATCCGTTTCGGCGCCGGACGCATCGCGGAACTCGCCGATGCCTGCGCGGCCGCCGGCATCGCGCGGCCGCTGCTGGTCACCGACCGGGGTCTGGCCAAGCTGCCGGTCACCGCCCGCGCGCTCGACCTGATGGCGGAAGCGGGACTAGGCCGGGCGATCTTCGCCGATGTCGACCCGAATCCGAACGGCGCCAATCTCGACGCCGGGGTGAAGGCCTATCGCGACGGAGGCCATGACGGCGTGATCGCCTTCGGCGGCGGCTCGGGTCTCGATCTCGGCAAGCTCGTCGCGCTGATGGCCGGGCAGTCGATCCCGGTCTGGGAGCTGGAGGACTTCGGCGACTGGTGGACGCGGGCGAACGCCGACGCGATCGCGCCAATCATAGCGGTTCCCACGACGGCGGGAACCGGTTCGGAGGTCGGCCGCGCGGGAGTCCTGACCGACATGGCGACCGAGACCAAGAAGATCATCTTCCATCCCAAGCTGATGCCGCAGGTGGTCATCTGCGATCCGGAGCTGACCATCGGGATGCCGCCGGCTATCACCGCCGGCACCGGCATGGATGCCTTCGCCCATTGCCTGGAGGCCTATTGCTCGCCGCATTTCCATCCGATGAGCCAGGGCATCGCCCTGGAGGGCCTGCGGCTGGTCAAGGCGTATCTGCCGCGCGCCTTTCGCGACGGCTCGGACATCGAGGCCCGCGCCCAGGTGATGGCCGCCGCCGCGATGGGCGCGACCGCCTTCCAGAAGGGGCTCGGCGCCATCCATGCGATCTCGCATCCGATCGGCGCCCTCCATCACACCCATCACGGCACCACCAACGCCGTCGTCATGCGGCCGGTGCTGGCCTTCAATCGCGAGGCGATCGAAGCGCGGATCGAACGGGCGGCGGCCTATCTCGACATCGCCGGCGGCTTCGAGGGGTTCGACGCCTTCGTCGGCGAACTCACCGGTGAGCTTGGCATCCCCGCCAACTTGACGGCGTTGGGCGTCGTCGATCCTGACATCGATCGTCTGACCGAGATGGCGCTGCGCGATCCCAGCACCGGCGGCAATCCGGTCACGATGACGGCCGAGAACACCCGCGACCTGATCCGCGCCTGTCTGTGAGACGATGCGGGGGCGCCGGGCCCCGCCGCACCCAAGCGACGCAACTCGACTTCGAGGCCGGCATGGCTTAGGCAGTGGCCGCGAAATCCCGGCGCGTGGATGCGTGTCGAGAGCCGCGGTCTTGTGCCCACGCTTTCCGAGAGACGATGATGCTTCACACGATTTCAGGCTTCGATCGCATTGGCGAAGAGAACGCCTTCGCCGTGCTCGCGCGCGCCACCGCGCTCAGCGCCACGGGCAAGGACATTATCAATCTCGGCATCGGCCAGCCGGATTTTTGCACTCCGGACCATATCGTCGAAGCGGCAATCAAGGCGCTGCGCGACGGCCACCACGGCTATACGCCGGCAACCGGGCTGCTGGCGACACGCGAGGCGGTGGCGCGGCGAACGCTGGCGACGACCGGCGTCGAGGTGTCGCCGGAGAGCATCGTGATTTTGCCGGGCGGCAAGCCGACCATGTATGCGGCCATCGTCATGTTCGGCGAGCCGGGCGCCGAAATCCTCTACCCCGATCCGGGATTTCCGATCTATCGCTCGATGATCGAATACACCGGCGCGACGCCGGTGCCGGTGCCGGTGCGCGAGGAGAATGGCTTTGCCTTCTCCGCCGACGAAACCCTGTCGCTGATCACTGACCGGACGCGGCTCCTGATCCTGAATTCCCCGGCCAATCCGACCGGCGGCGTCACCCCGCGCACCGAGATCGAGAAGCTGGTCAAGGGCCTCGCCGATCATCCGGACGTGGCGATCCTGTCGGACGAGATCTACGACGTCATGACCTATGACGGCGAGGAACATTGCTCGCTTTTGACGTTCCCGGAACTCCGCGACCGGCTGATCGTGCTGAACGGCTGGTCGAAGACCTGGGCGATGACCGGCTGGCGCATGGGCTGGTCGATCTGGCCCGACCAGCTCTACGATAAGATCCGCAAGCTGGCGGTCAATTGCTGGTCCTGCGTCAACGCGCCGAGCCAGTTCGCCGGGATCGCGGCGATCGACGGGCCGCAGGACGATGTCGCGGCGATGATGGCCGCGTTCGACCGCCGCCGCCGGGTCGTCGTCGAGGGGCTGAACGCCCTGCCGGGCGTGACCTGCGCGACGCCGAAGGGCGCGTTCTATGCCTTCCCGAACATCTCCGGGACCGGCTGGAAGGCCAAGAAGCTGGCGTCCGCGCTGCTCGAGGAGACCGGAGTCGCGCTGATCGGCGGCCCCGATTTCGGTATTCTCGGCGAGGGCTATGTCCGGCTGTCCTACGCCAATTCGGAGGAAAACATCCGCAAGGCGCTGGCGCGGATGGATGGGTTTCTTCGCTCCAACGCCGGGACCTGATCGCCTCCGGGCCTATTCGCCAGCCGCCTAGACGCGGTCGGCCATGTCTTCCCGTATGCGGCGTCGCGACATCGCGGGTTGATTGATGGGGGGCCATTGCTTGCCGGAAATCGCGGCGTGGACAGTCTGCATATGCTGGACCGTCGCCATGGCCGCGGCGGCCTGATCGCGCGCCTCAAGGGCGCGAAGAATGGCCCGGTGCTCGATGCGATAGCGGTCCCGCAGGTCCGGGTTGAACGACGCCCGCTTCAGCCTGTCCCATTCCGCCGTGCTGCGCATGGTCCGCATCATCTCCATCACCATCGTGAAGACCGCGTTCTGGGTCGCGTCGGCCAAGGCCCGGTGAAAGGCGATGTCCCATTCCTCGAAGGCCTCGAATCCGTCGGCGGATTCAGAGCGAACGAGGCACAGCTCCAGCCGTTCCAGATCCTCCTTGCGCGCCCGCAAGGCCGCTTCGCGCGCGATGGCGGGCTCCAGGACCAGACGGGCCTCCATGAGCTCGATCGGCGAGGCGTTTTCGGCGGGTGCCTTCGAAGCCTCGGGCGGCGCGCTGACGAAGGTGCCGCGTCCGACATGTCGGACGATCGCTCCCTCCATCTCCAGGCGCGCCAAGGCCTTGCGCAAGGTCGCCCGATTGATCCCCAGCCGATCGGCGAGCGCGCGCTCCGTCGGCAGCCTGACGCCGGGGGCCAGGCCGTCGTCGCGCAAAAGCCGCCGGAGTTCGTCCAGCGCCAGATCGGCGGAGCCTCGCTTGGAATCGAAACCTTGCATTGCGTCTTTCATTGGTTGACAATATCAAACCAAGAATATACCAGAATGCCGTAAAGGTCAACCAATAAGGCCTTGGACAGAAACCGAATCGACGCGGCATACCGCGTTTACCAGGGAGGTTCCACGATGAAATTCACCACACATCCGTCTCGCCGCAAGTTTCTTGCCGGCACGGCGGCCGGTGCCGCGGCGCTGTCGCTCGGTCTCGGCCGCACGGCCTTTGCCCAGGATTACCCCGCCGGCAACATGGAAATCACCATCCCGACCGGGGAAGGCGGCGGCGCCGATCGCGATTCCCGCGCTTTCGTCCAGGTCTGGAACAAGTATCTGAAGACCAACTTCGAGTTCGGTTACTACCCCGGCGCCGCGGGGCAGGTCGGCTACGAATTCTTCATGCAGAAGGAGCCGAACGCCTACAATCTTCTGTTCTCGAACCTCGGTCCCGAGGTCATCATGCTGACGCTGCAGAATGTCGGCATCGATATCGGCAAGGATCTGGTCTACATTCGGCGTACCAGCACCGAACCAATGGCGGTTTGGGTTGGTCCGGACTCGCCGTTCGAATCGCTCGAGCAGCTTGTCGAGGAAGGCAAGAAGCGGCCGGTGAGCATTTCGGTCAGCCGTTTGCCGCATCCCGCCTCGATCGGCATGCTGGCGCTCGGCGAGGCGACCGGCGCCCAGTTCAACCTGATCCCGTTCGGCGGGGGCAACCCGACGGCGATGGCGGCGATCACCGGCGAAGTCGACGCCTCCGCCCTGCCGCTGGCCAACCCGATCGCGCTCGGCGACCAGGCTCGCGTGCTCGGCATCTTCGCCAACGAGAACACCGTTCCCGAGGTGACCGGCAATGCGCCGACCGTGAACGGGGCGCTTGGAACCGAGCTGCCGGAACTGTTCAGTTCGCGCGCCTGGGCGGTCCACGCAGCCGCGCTCGAGCAATATCCCGAGCGGGTGGAACTGCTGAAATCGACTATCGACCAGACCATGGCGGACCCCGCTTACGTTGCCGCGGTGGAAGCCGCCGGCGTGCCGCGCGCGTTCATCACGCCGGGCGATCAGGAAACGGCGATGGCAGAGGCCGCGGCCACGCGCGAACTCGCCGAGCGCTACCGCGATCTGTTGACGGGCAGCTGATCCCTCCTCCGGAATGGAGGCTTTCCCTGACGGGGGCGGCTGTGCAGCCGCCCCTATCCCATCCGGTCGCAAGCAGGATCTCGCCGATGTTGGATCGCGAAACCAGGAAACCAGTCGGGGCTGATCTCATCATCCCCATCGCCGCGGGCGCCTACGCCATCTATTACGTGCTGTCCGTCCGGAGCTTTCCCTGGCAGGCGCAGATGAGCGGCATGATCCTCGCCGGCCTGATGCTGCTGCTCGTCCTGATCTATCTGGCGCGGGTCGCGATCGGCCTTCGCCGCGGCCGCTATACGATGGGCTTCGGCGACTTCTTCGGGGCGCCGGCTTCGCGCGCCAGTCGGGCGATCTTCGTCGCGCTGATCGTCGCGTATATTTTCGCGGTTCCCTATCTCGGCTTCACCCTCACGACCTTCGCCTTTCTGGCGCTCTCGTTTCACGTCGCCGGCGCGCGCCCGGTCGGGCGCGCCCTGCTGACGGCCGGCCTTGCCGCCCTCGGCGGTTGGTTCTTCTTTATCGTTCTCTTGAATACCCGATTCCCCAAGGGTCCGTTCGAGCAGCTCATGGGAGCCATCTTCTGATGGAATTCGACGCCGCCTTTATCACCGGCCTGTTCCTGCATTCCTTCAGCCTCTGGTGGGTGATCATCCCTGCCGTGCTGATCGGCATCGTCATGGGGGCAATTCCCGGTTTTGCCGCGCACAACACGATCATCATCCTGTTGCCGCTGACGCTCGCCCTCGATGTGGAAGTGGCGCTGGTGTTCATGGTGGCGCTCTACAGCGCCTCGCATCTCGGCGGCGGAATACCGGCGATCCTGCTCAACATCCCCGGCACCGGCGGGGCCGCGGCGACGACGCTCGACGGCTACCAGATGACCAAGAATGGTCAGGCCAGCAAGGCGCTCGCCGTCTGTTTCGTGGCGTCGGTGATGGGCGGGCTGATCAGTTCGATCGTGACGCTGTTCGCGCTGCCGGCGCTATCGCGCGTCGGTTACTACGTCCACAGCGTCGAGATGGTCGTGATCATGCTGTTCGGCCTCGCGCTGATCGCTTCCATCGCCGCCCAGGACATGTTGAAGGGCCTGATCGCCGGCGCTTTCGGATTGATGCTCGGGGCGATGGGGGCGGACCACATCTACGCGACGCCGCGCGGCACCTTCGGCTTTCTCGAGCTCTTCGACGGCGTGCCGCTGGTGCCCGCCCTGATCGGCCTGTTCGCCATCTCCGAAGCTCTTGTCATGCTCGAGCAGAAATGGCTGGTCGACACCAAGGCGACGGTCGCCGTGCCGGCCACCACCTGGGCGAACAGCCTGAGCGAGACCCTGCAGGCCTTCCGCAAATGGTGGTTGATCACCTGGACCAGCCTGCTCGGGCTGGTGATCGGCGTGCTGCCGGGCGCCGGCGCCTCGATCGCGGCCTTCGTCGCCTACCAGCAGGCCCGGCTGTTCTCCAAGACGCCGGAACGGTTCGGCACCGGCTTTTCCGACGGCGTCGCGGCGCCCGAGGCCGCCAACAACGGTGTGACCACCGGGACGCTGGTGCCGCTGCTCGCCATCGGCGTGCCGGGCGGCAGCACGGCGGCGGTGATGATGGTCGTGCTGCAGTTCCACGGTTTTCCGTTCGGCCCGCGGCTCTTCGTGGAGGCTCCGGAACTGGCCTATGGCGTCATCACGGCGATGGCGGTGTCCTACGTCTTCATGTTCCTCACCATCGTCCCGATGGTTCGCTACATGTCGCGGATCACCGTCGTCTCGACGATGTATCTCGCGCCGATGATCGTCGCGTTCACGCTGGTCGGCGCCTTCGTCCCGCGTGGGTTTTTGTTCGACATGGGGATCGCCTTCGCCTTCGGCATCATCGGCTATGTGGCGCGCAAGACCGGCTATCACGTCGCCGCCATTTTGATCGGCGTCATCCTCGGGCCGCTGATCGAGCGCTCGTTCATCCTCGCCATGCGGATTTCCGGAAACGACCCGATGGTGATGTTCTCCTCCACGATCGGCAATATCCTCTGGGTGCTGCTGGTTCTGAGCCTCGTGCTGCCGTTCGTGACGACGCGGTGGCGCGACCGGCGGGCAAGGGCGGCGGGACCATCGACGGGAGCCGGACGATGAGCCCCGTGGATCAGCCGCTCTCACGCCGGGTGCGCCAGATCGCAATGCTCGACATCCCCGGCGGCGGCCAGGTGGTGGTCGACGGCGATCATGTCTTCATCGGTCACATGAAGCCGCCCTACGGCACCACGATCGTCGACGTCTCGGACCGCAGAAATCCGAAGGTCGTGGCGGACATCCGGCTGGAGTCCGACGCCTCGCACACCCACAAGCTGCGCGTCGTCGGCGACCTGATGATCACCAATGTCGAGCAGAACGACCGCCACTTCAAACGCCGCGCCAAGGGCATTGCCGCCGCCGAAGCGGCGCTGCGCGACGAACTCGGCCGCGATCCGGGCGAGGCGGAGGTAGCGGAGCGGGTCGGCGTCGCGCCTGGCGACATGCCGCGACTGCGCAAGGCCGCGAACGAAAGCTATGACGAGGGCGGCTTCAAGATCTGGGACATTTCCGACCGGACCAAGCCGTCCCTGCTCGCCTACGAACGCACCCATGGCGTCGGCGTCCACCGTTTCGATGCCGACGCACGTTACGCCTACATCTCGACTGAGATGGAGGGCTATGTCGGCAATATCCTGGTCGTCTACGACCTTGCCGAGCCCGCCCGGCCGCGCGAGGTCGCGCGCTGGGCGCTGCCCGGCCAGCACGTAGCGGGCGGCGAGACGCCACATTGGCAGGGCCTGAAGAACCGCCTCCACCACGCCATGCGCTGCGGCGACGAGCTGTGGGCGGCGGTCTGGAACGCCGGGATCCGGGTCATCGACGCGGCCGACATCACCAAGCTGAAAACCATCGGCGCCTATGACTACCATCCGGCGATTCCTGAGCCGACCCATACCGTCATGCCGTTCGAGAACCCGATCGGTGGCCGGCGCATCGCCGCGGCGATCGACGAGGAGCATGACCATTTGCACGGCCGGCTGCACGGGTTCCTCTGGCTGTTCGACGCGAGCGACCTGAGCGATCTCAAGCCGTTGTCGATCTTCAGTCTGGGCGAGCACGCCTCACCCTACAGCCAGTCGCCCGGTCGGTTCGGCGCGCACCAATTCCACGAGCGGCTCGATACGACGCTGATCTACGCGACCTGGTTTTCCGGCGGCCTGCGGATCATCGACGCCAAGGACCCCACCTTGCCGGAGGAGGTCGGCTTCTTCATCCCCGAACCGCTCGGCGGCGAGCCGAGCCCCCAGTCGAACGACGTGGCCGTCGGCGAGGACGGCATCATCTATCTGCTCGATCGCAATCGCGGCCTGCATATTCTGGAATTCGAGGGCGCGTGAGGGTCTTGAACGAAGGATCGGAGGCGACATGAAAACCCGGAAGCTGGGCGAACAGGGACTGACCGTCTCGGCCATCGGCCTCGGCTGCATGTCGATGACCGATATCTACGGTCCGGCGGATCGAGAGGAGTCGATCGCGACGATCCACCACGCGCTGGATCGCGGCGTCGACTTCATCGACACCTCCGACATGTACGCCAACGGCCGCAACGAGGAGCTGCTGGGCGCGGCGCTGGAAGGCCGGCGGCAAGAAGTCGTCCTGGCCACCAAATTCGGCAATCTGCGGCTGCCCGACGGCAAGACCGGGGTGAACGGCACGCCGGAATATGCGCATGCCGCCTGCGAGAAGAGCCTGAAACGACTCGGAACCGAGGTGATCGACCTCTATTACCTGCACCGCGTCGATCCGAATGTGCCGATCGAGGACACGGTCGGGGCGATGGCGCGGCTGGTCGAGGCGGGCAAGGTGCGCTTCATCGGGCTTTCGGAGGCGGGCGCGTCGACGATCCGCCGCGCCCATGCGGTGCATCCGCTCAGCGCGGTGCAGACCGAATACTCGCTGTGGACCCGCGACGTCGAGGCAGAAATCCTGCCGTCCTGCCGGGAACTCGGCATCGGCTTCGTACCCTATTCGCCGCTGGGGCGGGGGTTCTTGACAGGCGCGATCGGCGGCGAGGCCGATCTGGCGGAGAAAGACCGCCGCCGCGACATGCCGCGCTTTACCGGCGAGAATCTCGCCCAAAATCTGCGGCTGCTTGAGAGGCTGCGGGCCTCAGCCGACGCCCACGGCGCGACGCCGGCGCAAGTGGCGCTGGCGTGGCTGCTTTCGCGCGGCGACGACATCGTGCCGATTCCCGGCACCAAACGACCGCAACGTGTGGACGACAATGCCGCTTCGCTCCACCTCGTTCTCACTGACGCCGAACGCGCCCAGCTCGACGCGGCCTTCCCGCCCGGCGCGGCGGCGGGCCTGCGCTATCCCGAACCACAGATGAAGCGCCTCGGCATCTGAGCCAACCCATTATCGCCAACAATCAGGACCGAAACATGCAGGACGACATCCGCCGGACGACGAAGACCGAAGGCAAGGCACACCGCACGACATCGAACGGCCAGGAGGTTTTCATCTGGGAAAAGCCGAGCGTGGCCGATGGCCCCGTCCGGGGCACCATCCTGTTCGTGCACGGGTCGTCGATGGCCAGCCAGCCCACCTTCGACCTGCAGGTGGACGGCATGCCCGAAGCCTCGGTCATGGACTGGTTCGCCAGCCGCGGCTTCAACACTTGGTGCTTTGACTGCCGCGGCTATGGCCGCTCCTACAAGGGCGAGGATGTGCTGGCGACGATCGCCGACGGCGCCGACGACGCCAAGGCGGTCTCCGATTACATCATCGAGCGGGGTGAGGACGGGCCGCTCTTTGCCTATGGTATTTCCTCCGGCGCGCTTCGCGCCGCGACGTTCGCCGAACGCCATCCCGACCGTGTCAGCCGCCTAGCGCTCGACGCGATGGTCTGGACCGGCGAGGGCAGCCCGACGCTGGAGCAGCGGCGCAAGAAGATCGACGATTGGCGCGGCACCGTCCGCCGTCCGGTCAACCAGGAATTCATGTGGTCGATCTTCACGCGCGACCACCCCGGCACCGTCCATGATAGCTTCGCCCAACCCTTTATCGATCAGGTTCTGGCGCTCGACGATTCCATGCCGAACGGCACCTATATCGACATGTGCACCCGCCTGCCGCTGGTCGATCCGGAAAAGCTGGAGGCGGCGACGATCGTCATGCGCGGCGAGTTCGACGGCATTGCCGGCATCGACGACCTGCTCGCCTTCTTCAAGCGGCTGCCGAACGCCGACAAGGAGTTCGCGGTGATGAAGGGCATCTCGCATGCGTCCTTCACCCAGAAGAACTTCCTGATCGCCTACCAGATCCTGCATGGCTTCTTCACCCGGCCGGCATCAGACTATCGCGGCTGAATCGCACGCGAAAAAGCAGACACTGGACTGGAGAGGAAGCCCGGCAGGATGAAGTTCATACGGTATGCGAAGAACGGCGAATCCCGGATCGGCGTCGTTGAGGATCAGATGGTGCGGGCGATCGAGCCCACCGTTTGCGACATGGTCGAACTGATCGAGAATTACGATCGTCTGCGCGGCGAGATCCGCGCCGTCGGCGAACCGATGCCGCTCGACAGCCTGACGATCGAAGCGCCGATCCCGGCGCCACGCCGCAACATCCTCTGCGTCGGCAAGAATTATCACGCCCACGCCAAGGAATTTTCCCAGAGCGGCTTTGAGGCCGGCGCGGTGGCGGGAGCGGAGGTCGACGAATTTCCGGCCGTCTTCACCAAGCCCGCCTCATGCGTGGTGGGAACCGGCGATGTCGTGCAACTGCATGGCGACGTCACGCAGTCGGTCGATTACGAGATCGAGCTCGCCCTGGTGATCGGCAAGGGCGGCCGCAATATCCCCAAGGCCAAGGCTTACGAGCACATCTGGGGCTACATGATCGTCAACGACGTGACGGCGCGCGACCGCCAGAAGCAGCACAAGCAGTGGTTCCTCGGCAAGGCGCTCGACACCTTCTGCCCGATGGGGCCGTGGATCGCCACCGCCGACGAGGTCGACCCGGAGAACCTCGATCTGGAAACCCAAGTGAACGGCGAGGTCCGGCAAAAGGCGAATACCAGCGACCTGATCTTCGACATCCCCAGCCTCGTCGAGACCATTTCCGCCGGTCTGACCCTGGTGCCCGGCGACATCATCGCAACCGGCACGCCCGTCGGCGTCGGAATCGGCTTCAAGCCGCCGCGGTTTCTCAAGCCGGGCGACGTCGTGCGCATGAGCATCACCGGCCTCGGCACGCTCGAAAACAGCTTCCAGTAGGTTCGAGGGGCGCAGCTGATGCTGAGCGGACCGCTCGCCCTCATAGGGCTCGCCGTGCTGGTTCTCGGCACGTCGTTCCTCAGCGGCGTGTTCGGCATAGCCGGCGGCATGGTGCTGATGGGCGGGCTCCTGTTCCTGATGCCCGTCCCGGCCGCGATGATCCTGCACGGCGTCACGCAGCTGGCCGCCAATGGCTGGCGGGCGGTGCTGTGGTGGCGCTATATCGATTTTCGGGTCGTGGCGCGCTTCGTCGCCGGATCGGCGGCGGCGCTGACGCTGTTTTCGTTTCTCCTGCTCGTGCCGGACCGGGCTACCGTGCTGATCTGCCTCGGGCTGGTGCCGTTCATGGCCTTCGCGCTGCCGGAGCGCTACGCGCCCCATGCCCGGCGGCGCGGCGCGGCCGAATTTGCCGGATTCGTCGGCACCGGTCTGCAATTCGTTTCGGGCGTATCAGGCCCGCTCCTCGACGCGTTTCTCGTCCGCATGCCGGTGGATCGCCGCATCATCGTGGCCAGCAAGTCGGCTTGCCAGGTCATGGCCCACAGCATGAAGCTGGTCTATTTCGGCGTCATCGTGACGGCGGGGGACGGCGCGGTCTCCGGCTGGCTGTTGCTGATGGGCGCGGGCTTGGCAGTGGTCGGCACCTCGCTGGCCCGCACCGTCCTCGATCGGATCACCGACCGCCAGTATCGAACCTGGACCAAGACCATCGTGCTGGGGATCGGCGCGGTCTATCTCGTCCAAGGGCTCGCGATTCTCCTCAGCCCGGCATAGCGAACTCGGATGTCCCTCCTCGTCTGTGGGTCGAGAATGCCAGCGGGGTTGCGCGTCATGGTTGGCGCCACCTGTTTCGAGAGGAAGTGGGCCACCCCGGGGATGCCGTGGCTGGACTACGCGGTATCGGCCGGTCGCGCCTGCCTGTGTCGAAGGACTGCGCCCAAGACGGCGAGGACGAGGGTTCCCACAATGAGCAGCAGGGCGGCCGCGGCGACGGCGGGGCTGATATTCTCCCGGATCGTCGAAAACATCTGGCGAGCCAGCGTGCGCTGATTGGGCCCGGCGACGAACAGCGTCAGGATCACTTCGTCGAGAGACGTGGCGAAGGCGAACACCGCGCCCGAAACGACGCCGGGGAGGGCGAGCGGCAAGGTGATCTCGCGAAACGTCCGCGTCCGCGAGGCGCCGAGGCTCGATGCGGCGCGCTCGATCGCCGGGTCGATGCCGGCGAGCGAGGCCGAAACCGTGACCACGACGAAGGGCACGCACAGGACGGAATGGGCGACGATGACGCCGAGATAGCTGCTGGCCAGCCCGACTTTGACAAACAGGATCTGCATCCCGACGCCGAGAACCACCGGTGGCACCACCATCGGCAGGATGAAGCCGGTGCGCAAAAGCCCGGCCAGCGGAATCCGATCGCCGCGCAGACCAAGCGCGGCGAGGGTGCCGATGCTGGTCGACAGGACGGTGGCGCTGGTCGCGATGATCAGGCTGTTGACGATCGACCGGCTCCAGGTCTCGTTGGCGACGAGTTCCCTGAACCACCGGTCGGAAAAGCCGTTGATCGGATAGGAAAGGAAGATGCTGTCGGTGAAGGCGAGCGGCAGGATCGCCAGGATCGGCGCGATCAGGAAGAACACCACCGCGGCGCCGTAGATCGTGCGCAGGATACGCCCGCTCATACGCCGAACCCCGGCGGTGTGCGGGAAAAGCGGCCATAGACCGCGTAGAGAACGAGGGTCGCCGCAAGCAGGATGATGCCGAGTGCCGCGGCCATCCCCCAGTTGGCCGTGCCGGTCGCGTAGAACGCGATGACCGACGAGATCATCTGGTCCTCCGCTCCGCCGACCAGCGCCGGCGTGATGTAATAACCGAGCGCCACCATGAAAACGAGCAGCGAACCGGACATCAGGCCCGGAAGCACGAGGGGAAAGAGGACGTGCCGGAACGCCCGGAGCGGGTTCGCGCCGAGCGTGGCCGCCGCCGGCATCAGGTTCGACGGGATTGTCAGCAGCACGCTGTAGATCGGCAGGACCATGAACGGCAAGAGCACATGGGTCATGGCGATCACGACGCCCGCGCGATTGAAGATCAGCGGCAGCGGATGGTCGATCAGACCGATGGTCTGGAGGAAACCATTCACCAGCCCGTTGTTCTGCAGGAGCACCACCCACGCCGCTGTGCGCACCAGCAGCGAGGTCCAGAGCGGCAGCAGCACCGCGAGGAGGAGGAGGGTTCGCACCCAACCGCCGGCACTGGCGATCAGCATGGCGTAAGGCAGTCCGATGGCGGCGCACAGCGCCGTGACGCTTGCCGCGATGACGAAGGTTCGCACCATGATGACGCGGTTGGCCGAAGCGGCCTCGCCGACCTGGCGGATGTCGCCGTCGGCGTCGCGTTGAAGATCGACGGCGGCAAGGAGATTGCGATCCGTATAGGGCGGCACGGCTCTGGCGAAGCCGCGCCATACCGCAGGATCGCCCCATTGGGCGTCGATCGCGGTGAGGTCCAACGGCGCGTCGGCGTTCTGGCGAACTGTACGATAGGTCTTGGTGATCAGCGAACGAAAGCCTGGCACCGCACTGTTGAGGCGGCGCACGGCGTCGCCGAGGACGCTGCGATCCTCGATCACGCGCAGGTCGGTCGCCACCGCCGTCTGGATCGCCGCGTCGGGCGGCACCGCGCCGTCCCAGGACGAGAGCGCCGCCGCCGTCGTCGGAAACGCCTTGCCGACGGCATCGTCGCTCACGGCAGTCGTCAGCATCGTGGCCAGCGGCCAGAAGAAGAATACGCCGAGAAACAGCACGAGCGGCAGGACAAGGGCAGCCGATCTCAACCCCGCCGCGTTCATGCGTCGACCAACGCGCAATCGTCCGGAGCGAAGGAGGCATAGCCGCGTGTGCCGGTCGGGACGTCGGCGCGGCTGCGATCCCGGCGCCCGACCAGCGACACGCCATCACCCTCGAGCCGCAACCGGATGTGGTCGCCTTGGTACACGCTGTCGGCGACTTCGACGGGAATGGCGTTCGCGGCGCCAGGGTCGTCCGAAACGGCGATTCGTTCCGGCCGGACACAGACGAGCAGCCGTTGCCCGGCGGCGAGATCGCGATCGGTCCGCGCCAGGAGCGTTCGTCCACCCCCAGCGGACAGCCGCGCCACGCCCTTCTCCAACGACACCACCGTCCCTTCCAGCACATTGGTCTCGCCGATGAACTCGGCGACGAAACGGGTTCGCGGACGGTCGTATATCTCCTCCGGCGGGCCGATCTGCTCGATGCGGCCCGACTCGAAGACCGCGATGCGGTCGGACATCGTCAACGCCTCGGACTGATCGTGCGTCACGAAGACGATGGTCAGGCCAAGCGAGCGGTGCAGGTCCCGCAGTTCGAGCTGCATTTGCTCGCGCAACTGCTTGTCGAGCGCGCCGAGCGGCTCGTCCATCAGCACCACTTTCGGCTCGTAGACCATGGCGCGGGCAAGCGCCACGCGCTGCTGCTGGCCTCCCGACAATTGCGCGGGCCGCCGGGCGCCGAGTTTGCCGAGTTGGACCATGTCGAGCGAACGCGTGACGCGCTCGCTGATCTCGGCCTTGCGCACCCCGCGCATGCGCAAGGGAAAGGCGACGTTCTCGGCAACTGTCATATGCGGAAAGAGCGCATAACTCTGGAAGACCACGCCGAGATCGCGCTTGTGCGCGGGGACGCCTTGAATCTCGCGTCCGTCGAGTCGAATCCTGCCCTGCGTCGGCGCGACGAAGCCGGCGAGCATCATCAGGATCGTCGTCTTGCCCGACCCCGACGGCCCGAGCAGGCTGAGAAATTCACCCCGCCGGATCGTCAGATCGAGATGGTCGACCACGGTCTGCGCGCCAAACGCCTTCGAGATGTTCTCGAACCTGATAAACGCGTCCATTGCATTCCTTCGAGCCCGCATACCCGCAACGCTCCGACCCGGTGGATCTCGCCGGATCGGAGCCACTTGATCCCACAGCTTACTGTGCGAGCCAGGCGTCGAAGCGCTTGGTCAGTGTCTCGACATTGTCGGTCCAGAACCCGGCATCGAGGGGGACGGCATTCTCGATATTCTGCGCTGTCGTCGGAAGATCGGCCTGCAAATCGGCCGGCACTTGCGCCGCCGCCTCTTTGTTCGGCAACCCATAGGCAATGTATTCGGGCAGCTTCGACTGGTTCTCCGGCGCGCTGGCGAAGGCGATGAAATCCATCGCCTCTTTGGCGTTGGGACTGTCCTTGAGGATGACCCAGCTGTCGACCGCATAGATGCTGCCGTTCCACACGACCTTAAAGTTCGTGCCCTCGTCCTTGTTGATGCCCGAAATGCGCCCGTTATAGGCGGTCGTCATCGCCACCTCGCCCGAGGCGAGCAACTGCAACGGCTGGGCGCCCGACTCCCACCAGACGATGTTCGGCTTCAACGCGTCGAGCTTGGCGAAGGCCCTGTCGACGCCCTCTGGCGTGGCGAGAACTGAATAGACCTCCGCCGGCGCGACACCGTCGGCCATCAATGCGAATTCGAGCGAGTATTTGGGTCCGCGTCGCAGGCCCCGTTTGCCGGGAATTTTCTCCACGTCCCAGAAATCGGCCCAGGAGGTCGGCGCCGTCGTCAGCTTGCCAGCGTCGTAGCTGATCGCCGTCGACCAGACGATCGCGCCGACGCCGCAGTCGCTGACCGCCGCGTCGATGAATTTGTCGCGCCCACCGAGCGCCTCCCAGTCGATCGGCTCGTACATGCCGTCGAAACAGCCCAGTTCGAGCTCCTCGGACTCGACCTGAACCACGTCCCAGTTGGGCACGCCCGCCTGCGTCTTCGCGGCGATCACGCCGATGCCGCCATCCCAGCTCTCGTCGAGAACCGGCTTGCCGATCTTCTGCGAGAATGGCTCGAAATAGATTTTCTTCTGGGCGTCCTGGTAGCTGCCGCCCCAGGAGACCACGGTCAGGTCTCGCGCCTGCGCCCCGGCGGACGCAAGAAGTATCAGGCTTCCAAGCGCGGCGGCGGCAGCGCGTGGCAGATTGGTCGTGCTCATTGTATTCCCCCCATTTCGGAACTGGTTTGAAATGGGATCACGCTTTGCCTGCCAGCACAATATGCATTCTCGGATTGGGAACGTCCGGGCGGGTCTCCCGACGGATAAATGCCGGTTGCAGGTGGCGAAAGTTACCCTCGGCACTTCGATTGCTTGGCGGATCGACTCGATCATGTCGGGCGTCAGCTTGCCTTGGTCGCCATCAAGGCGGCCATTGCCTTGGCGTGGCCCGTGCCCGCGGCTCCGCCATCGCCGCGCCGTCGAGATGGCGCGGGCTCTTGGCGAAATGCACGAAGCCGGCATGGCTGGCGCCACGCTGAAGCACCGCCGCGATGGTCGCGGGCGTCGACAAGCCACAGATCTTGACGTCGAGTTTCCTGACTCCCGAAGTGGCACCAAAGGCCAACACTGACGAGAGTGTCATCGGTGCTCAGCCGGGTGGCCGTCGAAGCCCGCGTCCCTCAGGAACCGCCACGCGTCCATCACGTGCGCGGGGATATCCACAGCCGCGGCGAAGCCCCTCGCCGGATAATCGATCAGGCGCTGAACGTCGCCGACCATCTCGTCGATCAACAGCGGCAGCGGATGGTGGCGCGTCGGCTGATCTTCGAACGAGGTATGCGGAGCGGTGATCCGAGCGTCAACCTGGGGCCATTGCCGGGCGACAGCCGCCAGCACGCGGCGCTGCGTCTGCGGCTTTGTGACGATCACGATGCTGCGGGTCTGGTCCCCGAGCAGGGCACCAGAGAAGCGCAGGTTCTCGCCGATATTGGTCGCCTGGGGTTCGACGATGATCGCATGCTCGGGGACGCCCTGCGTCATGCAGCGTCGTGCGAAAGCTTCCGCTTCTGTCGTCTCGTAGAGCCCATCCGTCCAGTTGCCCGAGCGCCCAGTCAGGACAAGCTTCGACGCTATACCGCTTTGGTAGAGTTCGCTGCAGCGATCAGCCACCCGCAGATCGTAGCTGCCAAGGCCGACGATCGCGTCGCAGGCGGCGGGCGCGTCGTAGACGGCATGGAACTCCCAGAGGACGCGAGTCGCCTCCAGCGCCGCTTTGGAGACCAGGTTACCCGAAGCTGATCGCATGCAGCCCGGCTCCGTGCCGCTTCAGCCAGGTCTTGCCGTGATCCATGTTGGGGCAAAGCTCGCGGCAGAGCGCCCAGAAGGCCGGGCCGTGGTTCATCTCGCGAAAATGCGCCACCTCGTGGGCAACGAGATAATCGAGCACTTCCGGCGGGGCCATGACGATCCGCCAGGAAAACGCAAGCCGCCGATCGATGGTGCAGGAGCCCCAGCGGCTCTTCGTGTCCTTCAGCGCCATCGCCCGTGGACGCAGACCCACGGTGGCCGCGTGGCAGTCGACGCGGGCTTGCAGATCATGCCGCGCCTCGCGCTTCAGCGCCTCGACGACGCGGCGGGAAAAATGCTCCGGCTCGCCGCCGACGAAGAGATGCGTTACGTCGTCCACCATCTCGAAGCGGCTGGCGCGGCGCTCCGATGCCTGGATCAGCCGCAATTGGCCGCCCCGAAATGGGATGGTCGCACCATCCGCCGCGATAATCCGGTCGGGCGCCCGCGCGACGCGTTCCTCCACCCAGCCGCGATGCCGCTCGAGAAATTCCACGATCGCCCGCGCCGGCACCTTTTGTGGCGCCGTGACGACGATTCCGGTTCCGCCAGGGGCAAGCCGCAGGATCAGCCGTTTGGCGCGCGGATTGCGGCGCACCGTGACCGGGACCGGGCCGGCGGTAAGGTCCAGACGCTCGGGGATGGCGGGCGTGTTCGCGTTCCGCCGGGAAAAGAAAAGCGACATCGGCAAGACGAACCGTTCCTCGAAGCAGCCCACCGCCGCGATTCGAACCCCACCCTATATCGGAGCCCGCCCACACGCGACAAAAAGACGGCGGCGTTCAAAAGAACGCCGCCGTCGCACGATGCACTATGCCTGGCCGGTCAGGCGGGCTGACCGTCGATGGTCTGGCCGCTGGTCTGGTTCTGGCGATCCGCCATGAAGCGGTCGAACTCCTGTTGATCCTTGGCCCGGCGCAGCTCGCGGGCATAGGATTCGAACTCGGCCGCCGCTTCATTCAACTTGCGGCGCTCCTGGTCGAGACGGGACAGCTCCTTTTCGCGCCAGTCGTCGAAGGCGACGTTGCCGGTGCGAGCCTCGGCAAACGGGTTGACCGCGCCGGTTCGCTTCAGTCCGCCGAAAAAACGGTCGGTCGTACGGTTGACGTCCCGCCGGAAGCTCTCCAAACGATCACCCCAGAGAATGTAGGCGAGCATCGCCAGGCCGAGGGGCCAGTAAATCATGAAACCGACCACCATCAATGCTATGGTCGCGGGCGTCCAGGCCGGACGGATCAAGGCTTGCGAAGTCATCGCAGACTGTTCCTTTCGAGAATGGCCGCGACGCGCAAGCATCGCGGGGGCTTCGACAATTCGATGCGGTAGTATTCAGATGGTGAGGGTCACTCGCCCGTTCAATTGCCTGCCAGCGAAAATCGGTAATGGGCAGCGCGAAAACCGTTGGCCGGACATAACGAACCCGGTTCCCGACGCCTCTCTGTGGCAGGGTATCCTTCGCTTCCAGCGGCCGTTGGCGGCGGCGGGAAAGCGGACGAATTGAGCGTCCTTGCCGCCTGTTTCAGTCTGTTCTGGGGCGCCTTCCTGGCCGCGACAATCCTGCCTGGGGCGTCCGAGCTCATGCTGATCGGGCTGATTGCTAAAGGCATCGCCGACCCGTGGCTGCTGGTCCTTGTGGCGGGAACCGGCAACACCTTGGGCTCGGTCGTGAACTGGCTCTGCGGTCGGTTCATGCTGCGCTACCAGGAGCGTCGCTGGTTTCCGGTGAAGCCGAAGCAGTTGGAGGCAGCGACGCGCTTCTTCAATCGCTATGGCGTCTGGACACTCTTGTTCGCCTGGTCGCCGCTCGGCGGCGACGCGCTGACGGTCATCGCCGGGACCTTGCGGGTGCCGCTCGTACCGTTCGTCGTGCTGGTCGCGATCGGCAAATTCGCCCGCTACGTGGTGGTCGCGGGTGCGACGCTGGCCTGGCCGGGGCTTTGAGAAGCCGACCGCCTGTCGCACGCGAGGGCCAGAGATATCCACCGCCTTGTTGTCGCTCGCCACAGACCTCGACTGGCGCCTGTCCCCGTGAGCGGGCATTCTTCGCGCCATGGAGCTGACGGCACCCATCGACGCCTATTGCGAGCGGATCGGCACGGGCTTCTGGGCCGAACCGCTCAACGCCTTGTCGAATCTCGCGTTCTTCGCCGCCGCGGCGCTCGGGCTCTGGTACTGGCGACGGGGGCCGGCGCGAGATCGGCCGAGCCTCCATCTCATCTGTCTCGTCGCGATCATCGGAACCGGCTCGTTTCTGTTCCACACCTTCGCGAACCGATGGTCGAGTCTCGCCGACGTCATCCCCATCGCGCTGTTCATCTTTGCCTATTTCGGCCTCGCACTCTGCCGCTTCGTGGGTTTGTCCCCGATGGCGGCATTTGTCGGAACACTCGCCTTCGTCGCAGCCTCCCTGGCGGCCGAACCGCTGCTCGCTTCGCAGCTCGGATCGTCGTCCGGCTACGTTGCCGGGCTTTTCGCACTGTACGCCATCGGCGGCTATCTCGTGGCGCGGGACCATCCTGAGGGCTGGCGGGTGTTCGCCGCCGGCGGGGTCTTTACCGTCTCGCTCGCATTCCGGATGGTCGACCTGCCGCTCTGCCCGGAGTGGCCGCGCGGAACCCACTTCCTCTGGCACACGCTCAATGCGGCAACGCTGGGACTTTTGCTCGTCGCGGCAGTCCGCGGTGCGACGCCCGAACCACGATGAAGTCGAACCGATTCCAGCAAGTGAGCGCTTAGTGAGCGCCGAATGCGAGCGATACGCCGATGATCGAAGCTCGCCCGCCGCCAATGCCGGCATTGCTCAGTTGGACGCCCCGGCAACGGGCCGTCTTCAAAAAAAATGGCCGGACGCCTCCCCCGAAGCATCCGGCCGTGGCGGTCCCCCGCCTTGTAGAACTGTCGCGCCGCGATCGCGCGGCTGGTCAGGTGCCTGCGTAACCCGCCGCCATCCGCTCCTTGCCCTGCCTGACCACCACGCGGGCATCCATGGGAACGCGCTCGTAGAGGTCGAGGATGTCCTGATTCATCAGACGGATACAGCCCGACGAGGCGGCAGTGCCGATCGTCCACCATTCCGGCGTTCCGTGCAGACGGAACAGCGTGTCCTTGCCACCCTGGTAAAGGTAGAGGGCGCGGGCACCGAGCGGGTTGGTCAAGCCCGGGTCCATGCCGTCGCGATAAGGCTCAAGCTCAGGCTTGCGGTCGATCATCTCGCCCGGCGGAAACCATTTCGGCCAGGAGCGCTTGGCGCGAATGTTCGCTTCACCCGCCCAGGAGAAGCCGGCGCGGCCAACGCCGATGCCGTAGCGCATCGCCATGCCGTCCGCTTCGACCACATAAAGGAATCGGTTCGGGGTATCGACGACGACCGTGCCCGCCTCGTACTGGCGGCCTTCCTCGAAAGACACGCGCTGACGCAGATATTGCGGATCGATCTTGTCGGTTGGAATCGCGGGCAGGGCAAAGCCTTCGTCGACCACGGCGCCATAGCCGAGTTTCGTCGTCGCGCCGGCACTGCCTTCGGTCGGCAGGGAATCGGGCGCCGTGTAGGCGGCGACCTGCGCATTGCCCGACGGCGTCAGCGACGCGCGCTGGGATGTCGCGCACCCCGCCATGGTCGCGACCGACAGCAGAGCAGCGCCTGCAAGGATAAACTGTCTTATCTTCATAACGAACGCCAAGTTGGGTGCGATGGATGAAGCGGCCGCTTTGCGAACCGCGCGGGTCTGATTGCCGACCATCTGAAGCCGTCTCTTCGATAGGCCCCGCAGGTTGTTGAAGCAATGATCCTATTTGGCATATGGATGGTTAATAAGCGCCTTGTTGCCGCCATGTGACAGTTGACGGAGCCGGCGGCCGCGACATCTCCTTAGCGTCGAGATGATCGAAGCCATCAACGAGGACGTCTCATGAATATCGGGGAAGCATCCCGGTTATCGGGTCTGCCGCCGAAGACGGTCCGTTATTATGAGGAAGTGGGGCTGATAAAGCCGGCCAGGGCATCAAACGGCTACCGCTACTACCGCGACCGCGACGTGCACATGCTGCGCTTTCTGCAGCGCTCGCGCTCGCTGGGCTTTACCATAGAAGAGGCGCGGCGGCTGCTGTCGCTCTACGAGGATTCCAATCGCAAGAGCGAGGACGTCAAACGCCTCGCCAGTTCGCGGATCGCAGAGATTGACCGCAAGATCGCGGAACTGAAGTCGCTGAAACGCGCGCTGGCGGATCTCGCCGAGCAATGCCACGGCGATCAGGCCCCCGATTGCCCCATCCTCGACGAGATTGCGGGAACCATCCGGGCGGAGGTGTAGATTCCGTTGAGTGTGCCTGGAATCGCGCGCCGTCTGCCGGCCCGACTTTTTGTTTCTGGTTTGTTTCCATTTTTGCTTGCCGCCGGTCGTCCGCCTGGACTATCTTTGACGCATGCCGCTCGTTTCTCCCTTTGCCGTCGATCCGCTCGTCGACGGGCGCCAGTCGGAGCGCGCCCTTTTGGTGCGCCGAGGCGTACAGCGGTTGATGATCGCGCGACGGGTGGCGCTGCTTCCCGAAATGCCGCTGGCGTCCGGTCGGCGCGCCGATCTGATTTGTCTTTCGGAGAAGGGCGAATTTTCGATCGTGGAGATCAAGACCTCGGTCGAGGATTTCCGCGTCGATCGCAAATGGCCGGACTACCGACAGCATTGCGACCGGCTGTATTTCGCCACCCATCCGGGCGTGCCCGCCGATATTTTTCCGCAGACCTGCGGCCTGATCGTCTCGGACGGCTATGCGGCCGAAATCCTGCGGGACGCACCGGAGGAAAGGATGGCGGCGGCGACCCGCAAGGCGCTGATGCTGCGCTTCGCGCGGCTGTCCGCCGACCGCCTTTTGCAGGCCGAATGGGCGGCCAACCCTTTCATGACCGCCCCTCGGGAGATGGACTTGCCGGACGGGTGAGCCAGGTCAGCGCGGCGCGCGCTTGGCGAGGATGCGCTGCAATGTCCGCCGGTGCATGGTCAGCCGCCGCGCCGTCTCCGAGACGTTGCGGTCGCAAAGCTCGAAAATCCGTTGAATGTGCTCCCAGCGCACGCGATCGGCCGACATCGGGTTCTCCGGCGGCTCGGCGCGCGCCTCGCCATCGCACGAAAGCGCGGCCACGATCTCGTCGACTTCCGCGGGCTTGGTGAGATAGTCGATGGCGCCGATTTTCACGGCGCTCACCGCCGTCGCGATGTTGCCATAGCCGGTCAGGATGATGGCGCGCACGTCCTCGCGTGCAGCCCGCAACGCCGCGATCACGTCGAGCCCGGTGCCATCGCTGAGGCGCAGATCGACAATGGCGTAGGCCGGCGCGCTGCGGCGCAGCTGGACCAACCCTTCCGCGACACTTTCTGCTGCCACCACATCGTAACCACGCTGTTCAAGCGCCCGGCTCATGCGCAAGAGAAACGCTCTGTCATCGTCCACGAGCAGCAGAGACCGATCACGATCGCGCGCAGACCTCCCCTGCGGCGCGGCGGCCGCCTCTCCTCTGAGCATAATGCGAGTCCTTCCGTTTACGTCAGACGCACATTGCCCAGCGTCACCTTCACGGCAACCCAACAAAAATGTGTTCACTAAACCTTGGAATTTCGCCGCACAGGAGCAAAGGTATAGCTGCGGCTGGGATGCCACGCTTTTTTCTCAAGCTTTGGTACGCTGAATTTTCTATCTGAATCTCAAGAGGGTCCGTGCGTCCCGGGGGTACACGCGAATAGCCGGCCAACCATCCCAATGCCGGGGTGATGGAACGTCGGAGCGATTCGGTCGCTTAGCCTTCGGGAAATCAAACCAAGGAGCCGACCGATGGCACTCGCCGATCTCAAGGACATCTATCTCGACCAGCTTCAAGACGTTCACAGCGCCGACACACAGGCGGCGAAGGTGACACGCGAACTGGCCGACGCCGCCCACGACAACGACCTCAAGAAGGCGCTTCAGGCGGGCGTCGACGGGATCCAGGAAGGGTTGAAGACGCTGACGGAAATTCTTTCGGGGCACGGCACCAAGCCGGGCGAGGAATTCTGCAAGGGGATGGAAGGGCTCGTGAAAGAAGCACGCGCCCACGGCATCAAGGAGGACATCACCGACCCCGACGCCCGTGACGCGATGATCATCAGCCAGTATCAGCGCATGGCCCACTACGCGATCGCCGGCTATGGCTGCCTCGCCGCCTTCGCCAAGCGTCTCGACCTGAGGGAAGACGCCGACAAGCTGCAGAAATGCCTGGACGCGACCTATCACGGCGACAAGACTATGACGAAGCTGGCCGAGGGCGGCATCAACAAGGCAGCGTTGGGCTAGGTGTTCGGCCCCGCCTGCTCGCCCAAGGAAGACCGCGGGACGCTTTCGGCCGCGATCGAACGGCCGAATCTTCTCGCGCGAGCCGGCGTGGGGGCGCGTGGCATGCCAGCCTCCTTGTAGTGAAGCGCCCGGCGGTCCCGCCGCGTGCCGCCGACGTCGGCGGATACGGCCAATGGAGGCGGATGCCAAGCTTTCACCGAAAAAAGCAAAATGCCGCTCGCCGCTTGGCGCCGGCCGAGTTTTCTTTTTCTATCGGCCCGATACCCGAAGGCTATGCTTGCGACGCCTCGCGGTTCGGGATCCATCATGGAAGATTTTCTGCTTTTTGTTCTCGTCGGCGCCGTGGCGCAACTCGTCGATGGCGCGCTCGGCATGGCCTATGGCGTGATTTCGTCATCGTTCCTGCTCGCCAGCGGTGTGAGCCCCGCCCAAGCCTCCGCGTCGATCCATGCGGCTGAGATGTTCACCACCGCTGCCTCCGGCAGTGCGCATTGGGCCCACCGCAATATCGACTGGCCGCTCTTCTGGCGTCTGGTTCCCTTCGGCGTCGCCGGCGGCATCCTCGGAACCTACGTGCTCACCGGGATCGACGGTGCGATTCTGAAACCCTACGTCGCAGGCTATCTCGGTATTGTCGGCATCTATCTGGTGGTGCGCTCGTTCAAGAAAATCCCTCAGCGGCCGGTGCGCGGCCTCGTCGTGCCGCCGCTGGCTGCCACCGGCGGTTTCCTCGATGCGATCGGCGGCGGCGGCTGGGGTCCGATCGTGACCTCTGGTCTATTGGGAGCGGGCGGCCAGCCGCGTTATGTGATCGGCTCCGTCAACGCGGCCGAATTCCTGGTGACGCTCGCGGTCTCGCTGACGTTCCTCGTCGCGCTCCTGACCGGCCGCTGGGAGGAGGCCGACATGACCGGCAACGCGGTGGCGGTCGGCGGGCTCATCCTGGGTGGCGTCGCGGCGGCCCCGCTGGCGGCCTACGCGGTCAGGATAATCCCGGAAAAACCGCTGCTTCGCCTCGTCGGCGCGCTGATCTGCGGATTGGCGATCTATCAGATCGCTCGTCTGCTGGCCTGAGAGGGCAGGCCGACTGCCGGACCGACGCCTTGCCAAAATCCCGGAGCGACGCCTGTCCCACGGCGCGCGCCATCAGGGCATGGCTGACCACGGGGGCGACCATACCGCGTCCGGCCGGCCCGGAACTGCATCCAGTTCGGCACCGCCCGGAAATCGAATGCCCGGGCCGGCGAGCGACCGTCAGACCTATTTTTCGACTGCGGAGATCGAGTCGACCTTGCCCCAGCCATTGTCGCCAGCAGAGGTGTAGGTGATCTTGATCTTGTCACCGGATCTCAGATCCTCCGGAACGAGGTCGACGACCGGCGACAGATCCCAGATGGTCTTGTCGTTGAGCACCAGGATATGGTCGACGCGATCGAACGCGGCCACGGTCCCTGTCGTCGAGTCCGCAAATGCCGGACTGGCGGCCATCACACCCAGGATTGCCATTGCAATAACAGTCCGCATCGTCGTCTCCAGAAGAAATTCTATCTCGCGAGTGTGCGCCCGTTCGCAACGGCCCGCAAGCGGGCGATCGCCGCCAGATTTCAAATATTTGTCGGCACCTGGCGCCATGACTGCGGGATGCTGGCAGGCTGCGCCCGGCCCCGCGTCAGGGCAGGTTTGTCTGATGATCGCGTGCGCAGCCGATGTCCGACGGACGCCGTCGTTCCGCGCATCCGCCGGCACGCGATCTGGCCGCAGAGCCGCGTCTGGCTACCCCGAGCATTGGCTCAGGCGGCCGGGCGCGACCGCACCGCCAGACAGACGCAAGGACGCCGCGGGCCAGCGGCTCGGCCGGGCAATTCGTCGTGCTACTACCCCTAAAACACGCCGAGGAAGGACAGGATCACGGCGACGACGACCACGAGTCCGACGAGATAGATGATACCGTTCATGGCTGATGCTCCTTTGCCCAAGCCCCGTAAAAAGGCCGCGTTTTGGGCCTCGCATAACCAGATAGGGTGGCGCTGCGGCCGGGCCAGCGCGTTTTTCCCCGGCAACGCCGATGCCGCGAACCGGGCGGGGCGGGGCCGGTCGCCGCCGAGGAAACCGCCATCGGTCGACTTGCACCCCCAAATTGCACTTCATATATAGCCGCCAGCCCCGCAAAGCCGGTTCGTCTCAAGGCTCCGGCTCTGCGGCACTTCCAAGAATTTCGGGGGCTGCCCTTGCCGGAACGCCTCTTCGAGGGTCCCGGGCGGCTCGCTCAAGAAGGAGAATATTCATGGCGAAGGTAATCGGTATCGACCTTGGCACCACCAATTCCTGTGTCGCCGTCATGGACGGCAAGAACGCCAAGGTCATCGAGAACGCCGAGGGCGCGCGCACGACGCCCTCTATGGTCGCGTTCACCGATGATGGCGAGCGTCTGGTGGGCCAGCCGGCCAAGCGCCAGGCGGTGACCAATCCCGAGGACACGCTGTTCGCGGTCAAGCGGCTGATCGGCCGCCGTTACGAAGATCCGACCGTGGCCAAGGACAAGAAGATGGTGCCTTTCGCCATCGTCGAGGGGTCCAATGGCGATGCCTGGGTCGAGGCCAATGGCGAGAAATACTCGCCCTCGCAGATCTCCGCCATGATCCTTCAGAAGATGAAGGAAACCGCCGAGGCCTATCTCGGCGAGAAGGTCGAGAAGGCTGTCATCACCGTCCCGGCCTATTTCAACGACGCCCAGCGTCAGGCCACCAAGGACGCCGGCAAGATCGCCGGTCTCGAGGTGCTGCGCATCATCAACGAGCCGACTGCGGCGGCGCTCGCCTACGGCCTCGACCGGAATGACGGCAAGACTATCGCGGTCTACGATCTCGGCGGCGGCACTTTCGACGTATCGATCCTCGAGATCGGCGACGGCGTCTTCGAGGTGAAGTCGACCAATGGCGACACCTTCCTCGGCGGTGAAGATTTCGACATGCGTCTCGTCGAATATTTCGCGGCCGAGTTCAAGAAGGATCAGGGCATCGACCTGAAGGGCGACAAGCTCGCGCTGCAGCGCCTCAAGGAGGCCGCCGAAAAGGCCAAGATCGAACTCTCCTCGGCCAGCCAGACCGAGATCAACCTGCCGTTCATCACCGCCGACAAGTCCGGTCCGAAGCATCTGACGATGAAGCTGACGCGCTCCAAATACGAGAGCCTCGTCGACGATTTCGTCCAGCGCACCGTGGGCCCCTGCAAATCGGCGCTCAAGGATGCCGGTCTGACCGCCGCGGACATCGACGAGGTCGTGCTGGTCGGCGGTATGACGCGTATGCCGAAGATCCAGGAGACGGTGAAGAAATTCTTCGGCAAGGAGCCACACAAGGGCGTCAACCCGGACGAGGTCGTGGCCATGGGCGCCGCCATCCAGGCTGGCGTTCTGCAGGGCGACGTCAAGGACGTGCTGTTGCTCGACGTGACGCCGCTGTCGCTCGGCATCGAGACGCTGGGCGGCGTGTTCACGCGCCTGATCGACCGCAACACCACGATCCCGACCAAGAAGAGCCAGGTCTTCTCGACCGCCGAGGACAGCCAGAACGCCGTCACCATCCAGGTCTATCAGGGTGAGCGCGAGATGGCGGCCGACAACAAGTCGCTCGGCCGCTTCAATCTCGAGGGCATTCCGCCGGCACCGCGCGGCATCCCGCAGATCGAGGTGACCTTCGACATCGACGCCAACGGCATCGTCAATGTTTCGGCCAAGGACAAGGGCACCAACAAGGAGCAGCGGATCACCATCCAGGCTTCCGGTGGCCTCAGCGATGCCGACATCGAGCAGATGGTCAAGGACGCCGAGAGCCACGCCGAGGAAGACAAGAAGCGGCGCGCGGGCGTCGAGGCGAAGAACCAGGCCGAGAGCCTGGTGCACTCGGCCGAGAAGTCGCTCGAGGACTATGGCGACAAGGTCTCCGAGGAGGATCGCGCCGCCATCCGCTCGGCGATCGACGATCTGAAGGCCGAACTCCAGAAGGAAGAGGCCGACGCCGAGACGATCAAGACCAAGAGCGATCGTCTCGCCGAGGTGTCGATGAAGCTCGGTCAGGCCATGTACGAAGCCGCCCAGGCCGAGCAGCCGGCCGGCGAAGCGGGTGAGGCCGACGCCGCCGCCAAGGACGACGTGGTCGACGCCGACTTCGAGGAAGTCGACGGCGAAGAGGACCAGAAGAAGTCTGCCTGACCTTTCGCAGGGCAGCGGACGCGGCCTGGACCAGACGGGTCTGGGGCAGGTTTGAACAGTCAGGAGCCCCGGCGTCAGCGCCGGGGCTCTTTGCGTTTGGAGGGGATGGCCCCTGCAAAGGGTTAACCAGTTCTCAAGGCTTGGCTTGCAGTGTCGCGTGTCTGCGTGCCTATCCAAGGTTGAACGCAGGCGCCGTCGCCATGGCGCTTGTCGGTAAGCCGACGATGCTGGCGGGAGCTTGGCCTTGTATTACCGCGTGTTCGACTGCTGGCGGTTTATCGCCGCAATGCTGGTGATGGCCTATCATTTCCTGTATTCCGCGCCCTATGGCGCCGAGACGGGCACCGAGTTCCTGCGCCGGCTTTTACCGCTCCTCGACATGTTCTTCATGATCTCGGGGTTCTTCATCGCCACGCGCTACGCCGATCAGATCCGCTCGGCAGCCGACTATCGCGACTTCATGCGTCGACGCGTCGCCCGCCTCTACCCGCTGCATTTCATCGTCACGATGTTCTTTGCCGCCGTCGCGCTGGCGGCCTTTCTCGCTGGAGCCGATCACTACCCGTTCGCGCGCGAATTCGCCGCGCTGCCCCAGAATCTGCTCGCCTTGCACGCGCTCGGCACGACAAGCGGTCTCGCGCTCAATTATGTTTCCTGGTCGGTCAGTGCCGAGTTCTTTTCCTACGCCTTGTTTCCGCTGATCCTGGTGATGTTTCGCTGGAAGGGGCTGCGTGGCCTCGTCCTGATGTTGGGGATCTGGGTGGCGGCGCTGGAATATGCCTCCTGGCGCGGCGTCTTTCCGTCGGGGCACTGGACGAGCGCTGACACGCTCGGAGCCTATCGCGCTTTCGCCGATTTCGTCATGGGGGCGATTATTGCCGTCCTGGTGGGCCGCCGGTCGGTCGATATCCGCTCGCATTGGCCTGGGCTGATGTTGTTCGCCGCCGCCGTCGCGACGATGATCGGCCAGACCACCCCCTATCTGACGCTGGCCCTTCTCGCCGCCTCGCTGACGGCGACGGCGCTTGCCGAGACAGCCCGGCCGGCTTCCACCGGCGTGCTCGCCCGACTCATGCCGTTCACCCGCGTCGCCTTCGGCATCTATCTTTGGCATCCCGTCATGGAGTTCCTGTTCCTGACGGTCGTGTGGGATCGCTGGTTGGGGCAGCTCGGTATCGTGGACTTCTACATTTATTGGACGGTGCCGATGGCTGCCACCGTGGCGATCGCCATGCTGTCCGATCGCTATCTGGAGCGCCGCTTCGGCAATCTGATCGCCGGACCGCGGCGCGCACATTCCGGGAAGCCCGCGGGCGCCGCCTCGGCCTGAGCGGTAGCGCGAACGCGCCGCGCTCAATCGGATCGTCAGAGACGAAATTGACCGACAGCGGGCGGGCGCGCGGAGGTGGTCGTCGCGATCGCGGCGCTTTTCATCCGACCTGCCGCTATGGTATCGCAAGCCATCCGTTCCTACATCGAAGGATCGCGGCGCCCCCGATGCCGGACGCCGGAGGCGTTTGCCCCGATCGCCCGCCGAAGAACCGATGGAAGCGTGAATGAAGGTCGATTACTACGAAATGCTCGGCGTCTCCAGGGACGTCGACGAGAAGGGACTGAAGGTCGCATTTCGCAAGCTCGCGATGCAATATCACCCCGACCGCAATCCCGGCGACGCCGAGGCGGAGGGGAAGTTCAAGGAACTCGGTGAAGCCTACGAGGTGCTGAAAGACCAGCAGAAGCGCTCGGCCTACGACCGCTTCGGTCATGCGGCGTTCCAGAACGGCAACGGCGCCGCCGGCTTCCGCGGCGATTTCTCCTCATCCATGGCCGACATCTTCGACGACATCTTCGGCGAGATGATGGGTGGGCGCTCGCGCGGGCGCCAGCCCAGCGGTGGCCGCGAGCGCGGCTCGGATCTTCGCTACAACATGGACATTAGCCTGGAGGAGGCGTTCGCCGGCAAGACCGCCGAGATCGGCGTGCCGACGACGATCCAGTGCGACGAATGCACCGGCACCGGCGCCCGTCCCGGCTCCACCCCGAAAACCTGTTCGACCTGCGGTGGCATCGGCCGCGTGCGGGCAGCGCAGGGCTTCTTCTCGATCGAGCGAAGCTGCCCGTCCTGCCAGGGCCGCGGCCAGGTGATCGCCGACCCCTGTGGCAAATGCGGCGGGGACGGTCGCCTGCCCGAGGAGCGCAAGCTGTCTGTCAACATTCCGGCCGGCATCGAGGACGGAACGCGCATCCGTCTCGCGGGCGAGGGCGAAGCCGGCCTTCGCGGCGGTCCCGCCGGCGACCTCTACATTTTCCTGTCGGTCAAACCGCACGAATTCTTCCAGCGCGACGGCGCCGATCTGTTCTGCCAGGCGCCCATGTCGATGACCACCGCTGCGCTTGGCGGGCATTTCGACGTCTCCACTCTGGACGGCAACACCACCCGCGTGAAGGTGCCGGACGGCACCCAGACCGGCAAGCAGTTCCGAGTGCGGGGAAAGGGCATGCCGGTGCTGCGTTCGCCGCAGGTCGGCGATCTCTTTATCCAGGTGACGATCGAGACTCCGCAGAAGCTCTCGCGTCGCCAGCGGGAGCTTCTGGAGGAGTTCGAGGAAATCTCCTCGTCCGAGAATTCGCCCCAATCGACCGGGTTTTTCGCGCGGATGAAAGAGTTTTTCGAGCATCTCAGCGAGACCTGAGCCCCGCCCGGGGGGAGCGAAACGAAACAGTCGACCTTTTCGTCAAGAATTCGTTACAAGGGGCCGGGCATTAGCAGGAAACCGGAGCCAAGGCTTCGCGCGTTACGGGAGTGTGTGCACGTGTTGGGAACCCTAGAGCCGCGTCCTCCTCTGCGTGCCCGCGACCGCCTGAAGGCATTGCGTTCCCGGTCGCGCCCGAAGGTCAGCGACGAGGCCCGGTTTTTTAGGGGCTGGTTGCAGCGGCCGTTGGTCATGGGGGCGGTGTCGCCGTCATCACGCGCGCTTGGGGCCGCCATGGCCGCCTTCGTTCCCGATCCGGCCCGCTTCGACGACAACTCCCGGGTTCTCGAGCTTGGTCCCGGCACCGGCGTCGTCACCCAGTGTCTGATCGAGCGCGGCGTGCCGGAATCGGCGCTGATCCTGGTCGAATTTTCACCGGAGTTCTGCATCCTGTTGCGGGCGCGTTTTCCGGCGGCGCATGTCATCCAGGGGGACGCCTATGCGCCCAGCCAAGCGTTGGACAGGGCTCTCGCCGGCCGACGCCTGGAGGCGGTCATTTCCGGTCTGCCGCTGTTCACCAAGCCGGACGAAAAACGCGAACTGGTCGTCGGCGGCGCCTTGGCCCGGATGCGGCCGGACGCCCCGTTCATCCAGTTTTCCTACGCTCTCACCGTCCCGGTGAAGCCGCGCCGGATCGGTGCGCGTCTCGAGACCAGCCCGTGGATCAAGCGGAACCTGCCGCCGGCGAGGGTGTTGGTCTATCGCTCCGCGTAGTCGCGACGGGGAAGTTGGGTGCAATCGAGACGGAAGCGTCCATGGTCGGAGACGGGGATGTGAATACGCCGGAAGGTGGTACGGGTAGCAGTGCGGCCGACTGGGTCCGATTCTTCGCTAGTTGGGCGCGGCACCCCATCAAGATGGGCGCCGTGGCGCCGTCGAGCCGCTCCTATTGCCAGATGATGGTGCGCCACGCGACGACCGAGCTCGACGGTCCGATCCTCGAGCTTGGTCCGGGCCTTGGCGTGGTGACGCGCGCGCTACTGGATAACGGCGTCGCCCCGGAGCGCATCACGGCGATCGAGTATACTTCGAATTTCGCCCGGATGCTGCGCCAGCGGTTTCCCCGGGTGAACGTGATCGAGGGCGACGGCTTCGATCTCGACACGACGCTGGGGGCGCGGCGAGGCGAGAAATTCGCCGCGATCCTGTTCGCCATTCCGATCGCGAATCTCGCGCAGGCGGAGCGTCAGGCGCTGTTTCGGGATTACTTTTCGCGCTTGCTGCCAGGCGGTAATCTGACCCAGCTCTCCTACCTCCTGGGGCCGCCGGTGGAGGCGGTGCCGGGCGTGTTCACCGTCTCAGCCTCGCCGAGGGTCTGGCGAAATATCCCGCCGGCGCGTGTCTGGATCTATTCGCAGGACCACTCCGGCCAAACCGGAGCGGCAGAGTCTTGAGCGCCAAGATCCTCGTCATTGCGGGCTCGCTGCGGCTGGCCTCCCACAATCGCAGGCTCGCGGCCGAGGCCGCGCGGATGCTGGCGCTGACCGACGCGGTGGTGACGCTGGTCGATCTCGCCGATTATCCGCTACCGATTTATGACGGCGACCATGAGGCGGAGGCCGGCGTGCCCGAGAACGCCAACCTCTTGGCGCAACGGATCGCGGCGCAGGACGGGTTGCTTCTGGTCAGCCCTGAATACAATCATTCGCTGGGGCCGCTCGTGAAGAACACCATCGACTGGGTGAGCCGGGTCCGCAAGGTGAACGGGCGCCCGATCCAGCCCTTCAAGGGACTGGTGGTCGGGCTGGCCTCCGCATCGCCCGGCCGCTTCGGCGGCATGCGTGGACTGGAGGCCCTGCGCATCGTGATGCGGGCGCTCGGCGCCGATGTCATGACCCAGCAATGCAGCGTGGCCAACGCGGCAACCGGTTTCGACGACGACGGCCGGCTTGCCGACGACATCGCCCGCACATCGCTGGAGGCGCTGGTCGACAAGCTGCTCGACATCTCCCGCAGTCTCGGCCGGCACGGCTGAGCGGACAATACGGCGGGGATATTTCGGCCGAAGCGGGAATGTCCGCCGAGCGGCGGTCACACGTGCTGGCCGCCATTGATGTGGAGTTCGGATCCGGTGACGTAGGAGGCCTGGCCGGAGCACAGGAAATAGATGACGTCCGCCACTTCCGAGGTCTGGCCGAGGCGGCGCAGCGGGATGTCGTCGATCATCTTCTCGGTGCCCGGCGACAGGATCGCCGTCTCGATCTCGCCGGGCGCGATGGCGTTGACCCGGATGCCGGCCGGACCGAAATCATGCGCCATCTCGCGGGTCAGCGAGTTGAGCGCCGCTTTCGACGTGGCATAGGCCGTGCCGGCGAAGGGATGGACGCGCCCCCCCGCGATCGAGGTGATGTTGACGATCGAGCCCTTCGCCTTGGACAACTCCTTGAACAGGCCGCGGGCGAGCATGATCGGAGCGAAGAAGTTTACCTGGAAGACGTCGCGCCACGCGTGCATGGTCGTGCCGATCGAGTCCAGCCGGGCGCCGCTGTCACCCTTCGGCGAGATCGCCGCGTTGTTGACGAGGGCGTGGAGTTCCGAGCCGTTCGCTTCCAGCCGCCGCCGGATTTCCGAGACCGCAAAGCCGACGTCCTCCTGATCGGAGAGGTCGACCCGGATGTGATCTTCCGGGCCGGCCGGCCAAGGGCAGTTGTCGGCGAAGTCCTGGCGCGAGCAGGTGATCACCCGCCAGCCCTCGCGTGAGAACCGCTTCACGGTGGCGTGGCCGATGCCCCGCGAGGCGCCGGTCAGCACCAGGGTCTTGCGCTCGTCGCGCATGGTCTCCGACATGGTTCGGTCCTTCTCCGCCGATGGCGTCCGGTCGTCACGGGCGATCACGTTGCAGTCAACGTTGCCCGGCGACAGCGGCATTCGGTTGCTTTTAGCATGTTCGCTGCTTCATCTAGCGCGCATGTAGGCGATCGCCGCACAAATGTGGATGGCGGTCCACCGAAAACCGGAAGGACGGATGATGAAGGCATGGGGCTTGGGAATAGCTGCGCTAACGGCGGTCCTTTCGGCGGGATCGCCGGCGAGTGCCGCGGACCCAGATCCGTCGAATTGGCCTGCGGTGCTCGAGGCGGCGAAGGGCCAGAGCGTCTATTTCAACGCCTGGGGCGGCTCGCAGAACATCAATGATTACATCCAGTGGGTCGCAGGCGAGGTGAAGGACCGGTTCGGCGTTACGCTGAACCATGTCAAGCTCAACGACACGGCGAACGCCGTCGCCGCGGTCGTTGCCGAAAAGACAGCCGGCAAGGACGAGGATGGTTCGGTCGACCTCGTCTGGATCAATGGCGAGAATTTCGTCTCGATGCAGGAGAAAGGCCTTCTGGCGAAGGGATTTGCGACCCAGTTGCCGAACTGGCGCTATGTCGATACGGCCAATCCCAGCGTCACCATCGATTCCACCGTTCCGACCAAAGGTCAGGAATCGCCCTGGGGCGGGGCGAAGATGGTGTTCTTCACCGACACCGCCCGCTCGGGCCCAGTCGCCGACATGCCGACGGACACCGACGCGCTGCTGGAATGGGCAAAGGCCCATCCGGGCCAGTTCTCCTATCCGGCGCTGCCGGACTTCATCGGCTCGAGCTTTCTGAAACAGGTTCTGATCGAACAGGCGGGCGACCCGTCCGTGCTCGCGAAACCGGTCGACGAGGCGACCTTCGAGGCGGTGACGGCGCCGCTCTGGGCTTGGCTCGACGCGCTCCGCTCGGCGCTGTGGCGCGGCGGCCGGGATTACCCGCAGAACTATCCGGCGATGAAGCAGCTTCTCGCCGACGGCGAACTCGGAATCATCTTCGCCTTCAATCCGGCCGAGGCCTCGGCGGCGATCGCGGCCGGCGAACTGCCGGACACGGTGCGCTCCTTCGTGTTTCCGGGAGGCACGCTCGGCAACACGCATTTCGTCGCGATCCCCTACAATTCTGGAAGCAAGGCAGCGGCGATGGTGGTCGCAGATTTCTTGCTGTCGCCGGAAGCGCAATTGCGCAAGGAAGACCCGACCTATTGGGGCGACCCGACCGTGCTGGCGATGGACAAGCTGTCCGAGGCGGATCGGGACGCCTTCGCCAATCTCGATCGCGGCGTGGCGACCCTGGCCCCGGCCGATCTTGGCCCGGTTCTGGCGGAGCCGGACGCTTCCTGGATGACCCGCATCGAGGCGGAGTGGAAACGGCGCTACGGAAGTTGAGTACGGGTTCCGCTATAACGCCCGGGACGGCACGCCGCCGACCAGAACAGAGGCGCGCCGCGTCCGTCGAGATCCTCGTCCCATGAGACAGAGACGTCTCGACTCCATACCCTGGCTGATCGCTCTCCTCCTCGCCGCTCCGGTCGGCGTCGGGCTGGCCGGCGCGATCCTGCCGGCCTTCGGCTATCTGCCGGCGCTCGGCGGTGACACGGTCTCGCTGCAACCGTTTCGCGATCTCCTGAACGAGCCGGGTATCGGCACATCGGTTGCGCTGAGCGTCGCGTCCGGGCTGCTGACGACCTTCGTCTCGGTGGTGGGCGTGGCGATCTTTCTCGCCGCCTTCTTTGGCACGCGCACATTCCGCCTCGCCCGCCAAGGTCTCGCGCCGCTGTTGGCCGTGCCCCACGCGGCGGCAGCCTTCGGCCTGCTCTTCCTGATCGCCCCGTCCGGGCTTGTCTTTCGCCTAGCCGCCTTCGCGCTCGGCTTCGACCGCCCGCCGGACCTTTTGATCGTTGGTGACCCGTTCGCCCTGTCGATGATGGCCGCGCTGGTCGCCAAGGAAATGCCGTTCCTGCTGCTTGTCGCCTTCGCCGCCTTGCCGCAGGCCGACGCCGAGCGGCGGATGCGGCTTGCCCGCTCGCTCGGCTACGGCCGCATCGCCGGCTTCGTCCTTGCGGTCTGGCCGTCGGTCTACCGGCAGATCCGTCTGCCGGTCGTCGCGGTCGCCGCCTTCGCCTCCTCGGTGGTCGATGTGGCGCTGATCCTCGGGCCGTCGACGCCGGCGCCGCTCGCGGTGCGGCTGCTCGGCTGGATGAGCGATCCGGACTTGGCGATGCGCTTTCAGGCGTCGGCCGGGGCGATGCTGCAACTTGGCGCCACGCTGTTCGTCATCTTGGTCTGGCTGGCAGGCGAGCGAGCGATGGGCTGGACTTGCCGATGCTTCGCGCATACCGGCAGACGTTTTGCCGAGGATCGGGTCGCGCGCCGTCTCGCCGCTGTGCCGGTCGCGTTGTCGGGCGCGGCAATCTTCCTCGGTCTGGCGATGCTGCTCATGTGGTCGGTGTCGGGCTTCTGGGGCTTTCCCGACCTGTTGCCGCGTAGCTTCGACCTGACCACCTGGCGGCGAGCGCTTGCCGGGGCGTCGGGCCCGCTCTGGACGACCTTCGTCGTCGCGCTGGCCGCCGCCTTGCTGGCGCTGATCCTCGTCATTGCGCTGCTCGAAGGCCACCGTCGCCGGTTTCCGGCGGCGCGCGGCGGCGAGGTGCGGCTGCCCTCGACGATTGCCGGATTGCTGTATCTGCCGCTGATCGTGCCGCAGATCTCCTTCGTCTTCGGCCTGCAGGTGCTGATTCTGGCCATCGGCCTGACCCCGTCCATCCCGCTGCTCATCGCCGTCCATCTCGTCTTCGTTGCGCCCTATGCGGCGCTGGCCCTGGCCGATCCGTGGTTCACCCTCGACCCGCGTTACGAGCGGGTGGCGGCAAGCCTCGGCCGCTCGCGCATGTCGGTGTTCGCCCGCGTGCGTCTGCCGATGTTGACGGCGCCGGTGCTGACGGCGCTGGCGATCGGCCTCGCCGTTTCGGTCGGGCAATATCTGCCCACCGTTCTCGTCGGCGCCGGACGGCTGCCGACCATCACCACCGAAGCTGTGGCGCTGGCCTCGGGCGGCAATCGCCGGATCATCGGCGCCTACGCGCTGTTGCAGACGCTGCTGCCGTTCCTCGCCTTCGCCGCGTCCGGTCTCGTTCCGATCTTGCTCTGGCGTCACCGGCGCGGCATGAGGGCCGGATGATGGATGACAGGGGACTGCTTCTCGATGGGGTTGAGATCCGGCTCGGCGCGCGTCGCCTGCTGGCGCTCGACACCCGAATCGCGCCCGGTGAGACGCTGAGCGTCATGGGGCCGTCCGGGTCCGGCAAGTCGACGCTGTTCGCGCTGATCGCCGGCTTTCTCGACCCGGCCTTCCAGGCAAGCGGACGCGTCGTTCTCGATGGCCGCGACCTGACCGGACTGCCGCCGGAGCGCCGTCGCATCGGCCTGCTTTTCCAGGACGCTTTGCTGCTTCCGCACATGTCGGTCGGCGAGAATCTTCTGTTTGCCCTGCCGCCCGCCATCAAGGGCCGCCATGCGCGCCGCGAGGCGGCGGAGGCGATGCTGGACGAAGTCGGCCTTGGCGATCACTTCGCCCGCGATCCCGCGACGCTGTCCGGCGGTCAGGCGGCCCGCGTCGCGCTGGCGCGCACGCTTCTGGCCGAGCCGAAGGCGCTGCTCCTCGACGAGCCCTTCTCGGGCCTCGACGCCGAATTGCGCCAAACGATCCGGCGCCTCGTCTTCGGCCTCGTGGCGGAGCGCGACATTCCCGCGCTGCTGGTCACCCATGACCGCGAGGATGCGGAAGCGGCCGGCGGGCCGATCGTCGCGCTGCCGGCGGCGGCGGAGTTATGACGCGGCCGGCGCTTCCCGAACTGCCGGTCTCGGCGGTCCTTTGCGATGTCGCCGCCGCCCTGACCGACGCCGGCCGCGCCGTGCTCGTGGCTCCGCCGGGCGCCGGCAAGACGACGCTGGTGCCGCTGCATCTGCTGGGCGAAGCCTTCATGGCCAGCGGCAAGATCCTGCTTGTCGAGCCGCGCCGGCTCGCGGCGCGCGCGGCGGCGCGGCGGATGGCGCAGATCATCGGTGAAGCGGTGGGCGAGACGGTCGGCTGGCGCATGCGGCTCGACACCAAGGTCTCGGCGAAGACCCGGATCGAGATCGTCACCGAAGGCGTTTTCACCCGCATGGTCCTGTCGGACCCCGAGCTCAAGGGCGTCTCGGCCGTCCTCTTCGACGAATTCCACGAGCGCTCGCTGGATGGCGATTTTGGCTTGGCGCTGGCGCTCGACGTGGCGTCGGCGCTGCGCGAGGATCTGCGGATCCTGGTCATGTCGGCGACCCTCGACGATGCCCGCGTCGCCGCGCTGCTGGGCAATGCGCCGGTGATCGAGAGCGCCGGGCGTGCCTTTCCGGTGACGGTCCGCTATCGCGACCGGCCCGGAACCGAGCCGGTGGAGGACGCGGTGGTCGCCGCGGCGCGGGCGGCGCTCGCCGAGGAGGCGGGCAGTCTTCTGGTCTTCCTGCCCGGCCAGCGCGAGATCGAGCGCGTCGCCGAGCGGCTGGGCGCCATCGTCCCCGACAATGTCGTCGTCGCGCCGCTGTTCGGCGCCATGGACGGCGCGGCGCAGGACCAGGCGGTTCGCCCGGCGCCGCTCGGCACCCGCAAGATCGTGCTCGCTACGTCGATCGCCGAGACGTCGCTGACCATCGACGGCGTGTCCGTCGTTATCGATTCCGGGCTGAGGCGGCAGCCGGTCTTCGAGCCGGCGACCGGCCTGTCGCGGCTGGAGACGGTGCGCGTCTCGCGCGCTTCGGCCGACCAGCGAGCGGGCCGGGCCGGACGGACCGCGCCGGGAACCGCGATCCGGCTGTGGCGCGCCCAGCAGACGGCCGGGCTGGACGCCTTCGACCGGCCGGAGATTCTCGCGACCGACCTGTCGGGTCTGGTCCTCGATTGCGCCGCCTGGGGTGTCGCCGAGCCGTCGGATCTCGCCTTCCTCGACCCGCCCCCCACGCCCGCGATCGCCGAGGCACGGGCGCTGCTGGCCGAACTCGGCGCGCTCGACGCAACCGGTCGGCTGACCGCGACGGGCGCGGCGATGCGAACTTTGCCCCTGCCGCCGCGCCTTGCCCGAATGGTCGTTGCGGCCGGCGGCGATGCGCGGCGGCATGCCGCGATGCTCGCCGTGCTTCTGACCGAACGCGGTCTCGGCGGCACCGACACCGATCTCGCCGAGCGCCTGCGCCGGTTTCGCGCTGATCGCGGCCCGCGCGCCAAGGCGGCGCTCGGCCTGGCCAAACGCATTGCATCGGCGGCGCGGGAAGCCGGTTCCGGCGAGGATGAGCCGGACGAAGCAGGCGCGCTGCTGGCGCTCGCCTATCCCGACCGGATCGCTGTCGCCCGTGGCGCCCGCGGTCATTTCGTCCTCACCAGCGGCCGCGGCGGCGTCCTCGACGAGACGACAGCGCTGGCCGGCGAAAAATTCCTGGTGGTGGCCGAGTTGCAGGGTCAGGCGCGCGCCGGCCGCATTCTGTCGGCCGCCGCGCTGAGCGAGGCGGCGATGGAGCGGATTGCCGCCGATAGGGCCGTGAGCGAAATGGTCGTTGCCTTTGACAGAACGGCGCGCGAAGTGCGGGCGCGCAACATCCGGCGTCTGGGCCGCGCGACGCTGTCGGAGGCGCCGCTGCCGGCGCCGTCTGGCGAAGCGACCGCCCGCGCGCTCGCCGAGGGAATTCGCCGCCTCGGCCTGTCGGCGCTACCCTTCGGCGAAGAGGGAGAGCGGCTGCTGCGGCGTTTGCGGTTTCTGGCCAAGGCCTATGGCCCGCCGTGGCCGGATTTTTCCGACGCGGCGCTGCTCGCCGGTCTCGATGACTGGTTGTTGCCGTATCTTCCGGGGGTGACAAGCCTGTCGCAGATCACGCCCGGCGCATTGTCGGAGGCGCTACGCGGGTTGATCCCGGCGCAATTGCGCGACCGGCTGGAGCAGTTGGCGCCATCGCATTTCGAGGCACCGACCGGCTCGCGCATGCCGATCCGCTATGACGAAGACCAGCCGGTGCTGGCGATCCGCGTGCAGGAACTGTTCGGCGTGACCCGCCATCCGGCCATCGCCGACGGCAGGCTGCCGCTGACCATCGAGTTGTTGTCGCCGGCCCACCGTCCGATCCAGATCACCCGCGATCTGCCGGGCTTCTGGTCCGGCTCCTGGGCGGATGTGCGGGCCGATCTGCGTGGCCGCTATCCCAAGCATGTCTGGCCGGAAGACCCGGCCGGCGCCGCGCCGACGGCACGGGCCAAGCCACGCAAATAGTCCGTGTGCCTAGTCAGATCGCGATTGGCCGTGTCTTGGGCACGTTTTACCTGAACGGCGAGAAGCATCACACGACAGGATTCGGACCAGTGACCTCTGCTTCTGGAGGAGCGCGCAGACTTCCTTGCGAGAGCAGACGGGATCGGTTAGGGAGAGATCGTCCGCCCGCCGATGTCCCTTGCGGGACGTCGCCCGCGACCCGGGCACCCGTAGCTCAGCTGGATAGAGCGCTGCCCTCCGAAGGCAGAGGTCACAGGTTCGAATCCTGTCGGGTGCACCATAAGGCTCTGATCTTGCAGGGCTTTCGTATCCGCAGAATTTTTTCTTCTGACTTTCATCCTTGCTTGGTTGCGAAATCGTCGGCCGGTAGGAACCTGGATGCAGCGTTGCAGGCTAAATTAACGGCTGGAAGCCGCTGCTAGAGCGGTTTGAGCCAATTCGGAGTCGGATGTTTGCGATCTCGCGAAGGTCGTGATTCCCTGTTTGCAAAGGACAGGGAG
>LAZR01000181.1_pt1 | contig 70397 bp, 55 predicted proteins | sample 329461 | NCBI WGS metagenome assembly LAZR01 (sample SAMN03002196, study PRJNA259156) | marine sediment metagenome | biome: sea floor; feature: Hydrothermal impacted sediments; material: marine sediment; isolation source: Loki non-amplified sample from Loki's castle hydrothermal vent sediment ... | reverse complement strand
GTGGTTGTAGCGGGTGGTGGTATTGGTTTAATTCCTGAAATAGTGGTGAGAGACGATATTGCATCGGGTAAGCTTGTGCAGGTTATGCGGGACTATAAAACCTTTGAGTTTGGTTTATTTGCTATTTATCCGCATAGGAAGTTTGTTGCTCAAAAGGTTACGTCGTTTATTCAGTTTTTATTTGAAAAGTTTGAAGCTAAAAAGTAAAGCCACTCTAAACCTTACTTTAAATTTAAAACTAAAACTAAAACTAAAACTAAAACTAAAACTAAAACCCAACCTAAGCCAAAAAAAAAAAGCCTAAAATCAGTTAAGTGATTTTAGGCTTTTTCTATGGGATTCTAAAACTTATTTAAAACCAATCCTTATTTAAAAATGGTCCTTACTTTAAAATAACCACTGGCACATCGCTGTTTTCGAGCATTTTAATGGTGTTACTACCTACAAAAAACTGCCTTAGTTTAGAGTGCCCAAACGCACCCATTACAATTAACTCTACATTATGTTGCTCTTTGTATTGCATTAGCGAGTCAAAAATATTGCCTTCTAAAAAGCTTGCTGATACTTCAAACCCCATACTGAGAAGTTTATGCTGCGCGTTAATAAACTTTTCTTCGAGGTCTTTTTCGTTATTTTTGATACTCACCAAATGACAATGTAAGCCATGTAATAAGCCACCATCAATCACTTGTTGCAGTGCTTTGTCGGCTGTTTCACGGCCATCGTACGCAATCATAAATGATTTAGGTTGTTTAAATGTTTCAGGAATAAGCAATATAGGCTGAGTAGCATTGCGTACTAAGGTTTCTATGTGTGAGCCCAGCACTGCAAAGCCATTACTATGTCCCGCACCATTTTGCCCAATAACAATAAGGCGTGTGTCGTCTTTTAAGTCTATAACGGTATCGAGCAAATCACCGTGGCGCTTAATTAATTCAAAGTTAGTAATACCTGCCGATTTAGCGTGCTCGCTTACTGAGTTTAATAATTCGTCAGCCATTTTTAAACTTACTTTGCAGCGTTGTTCGTCAAGCTTAGTCATTTCATCTAGAAGTGTTGACTGTGCACCAAGCCCAATACTGCCGGAGTAGTCGCCAACATTTGTTTGCTGCGTTTTTTCAATTGTATGCACAAAACAAATTGGTTTATTGAGCTTTTTTGAAGCCCAAATAGCAGCATCGGTTACATTTTTAGTAATGGCTGAGCCATCTACATAAGTAATTATTTTAGTCATTACATTCTCCTTAATGTCCGCCAAGTAGTTTATCGACTTCTTCAGGGTTGTTATGCACACCAAATTTATCAATTACGGTTTCGGTTGCGCTATTCATACCAATAATATTAACTGTTGCGCCTTCACGCCTAAACTTAATAACCACCTTATCGAGTGACGATACACCGGTGATATCCCAAAAGTGAGCATGGGTTAAATCAATTACCACGTTAGAAACCGCATTTTTAAAATCGAACGACGCTATAAATTGCTCCGCTGAGGCAAAAAATACTTGGCCAACTACTTCGTAAGTTATTTTATCGTTGCTTCCATCATGGTTAGCTTTAACCACCATAAAGCGACCAATTTTATTGGCAAAAAATAATGTAGCTAGCAATACACCAACTAAAACGCCAATGGCTAGGTTATGCGTGGCAACTACCACAATAACGGTGGAAATCATCACTACGTTTGATGAAAGCGGGTTCTTTTTTAAATCTTTAACTGATGTCCAAGAGAATGTACCTATCGACACCATAATCATTACTGCAACTAATGCCGCCATAGGAATTAACCGCAGCCATTCATCTAAAAACACCACCATGATGATTAAAAATGAACCGGCAATAAAGGTAGAAAGTCTGCCGCGACCACCCGATTTAACGTTAATAATTGATTGTCCAATCATGGCGCAACCTGCCATACCACCAAATAAACCTGCGCCAATATTGGCAATACCTTGACCTTTACACTCTTTATTACGATCGCTTGTGGTATCGGTTAAGTCATCAACAATAGTGGCGGTCATCATTGATTCAAGTAAGCCCACAACCGCAAGACCAATCGAATACGGTAAAACAATTTGCAGCGTTTCGAGTGTTAGCGGTACATCGGGCCATAAAAATATAGGCAGGGTGTCTGGCAGTTCGCCCATGTCGCCAACGGTTCTTATATCAAGCCCTAAATAAATACACAAAAGCGTTATTACAACAATACACACAAGTGGGGAAGGGATAATCTTGCCAATAGTGGGAATATACGGGAACAAGTAAATAATACCCAAACCCGCTGCGGTCATCGCATAAACATGCCAAGTAACATTGGTCAGCTCGGGCAACTGTGCCATAAATATTAAAATAGCCAATGCGTTTACAAACCCAGTAACAACAGAGCGCGATACAAATCGCATTAACTCACCGAGCTTTAAAAATCCTGCAAATATTTGTAGTACACCGGTAAGTAAGGTAGCAACCAGTAAGTATTCCAGACCATGATCTTTAACCAGCGTCACCATTAACAGTGCCATTGCACCGGTAGCCGCCGATATCATTCCTGGGCGTCCGCCTACAAAGGCAATAATAACGGCGATACAAAATGAGGCGTACAAACCCACTTTAGGATCAACACCCGCAATAATAGAAAAGGCAATAGCCTCAGGTATTAGGGCAAGCGCCACAACAATACCAGCAAGCACATCGCCACGAATATTAGAGAGCCAATCTCTTTTTACGTGATCAAACATGTAAATAACCTAATTAGTTAGTTTCCCACAGTATAGGGGAATATTTTATTTAAATAACAATGATTCTCGCGCAGATGGCGATTAAGGTTGCACGTAACGTGCTGATGAAAAAGGGGAGTGGTTGCCTAGGGCGGCGTAAGTTTCAAGAAAGAGCTCCTTTGATTAGTTAAATTCGTAAAGTAATAAGTAACTGAAATATTTAACTTTTTGGCTATTTAGTCTTATAACTATATTTAAGCATGGGTTATTAACTACTCTAGGCATTATGCCTCAGAGCCTATACGATAGGGTAGAGCTATATATCTACCTTGAAAATATTCACACTTATTTTCAATAAGGATATCATAGGTTTCATTATCTTCAATTAGGCATGTAATAAACTTTATACCTAAGCCGTGCGAGAGCGTAATCAATGTTCTTAGGAAGTATTGATTTTCTTCACATTTAAGGTTGCTAATAAAGCTTCCGTCTAACTTAACGTAATCAATATTTAAACCTTGCAGATATTTTATAGAAGTTAAATTTATAGCAAAGTGCTCGATACAAACCCTGAAACCAAGTTTTTTTAGCGCAGCTATTACTTGAGCTGCTTTTTGCTGACTATCAATTATTACAGTTTCTTTTATTTCGAAAATAAGTTTTAAGGATTTTTCTTTAGCTATTTTACTTATAGATTCAAGCCAAAATATAAACTCATTGCTGTAAAGAGACTGCTTGGCTAAGTTAATTGCAATTGGTTTATCGTAGCGAGTTAAATCTTGTGCTAGTAACCCTGTTATTATTGCTTTATCTAGCTCAACAGTTAGCTCAAGCCGCTCTGCCATAGTGAACAACTGATTGTTATTAAGGGGCTTATTATTGTATAAAACATTAGAAAATAATTCATAGTATTCAACTTCCTTTAAATTATTTTTTATTGGTTGAACGCTAAAATTAATTTCTTTATTTTCAATTGCATGGTTGATAACACTGCGCCATTGAGTAAAAGATATTGCAGATAGGTTTGAGTTAGAAATTATATCGACTTCATGAGGTGATGTGTCTAGTTGCGACAGTAAATCACTTAAAGTACATGTTTTATGGTAATCAATAGCTGAAACTCGAGCATAAGGAGAGTCTAATTCTGTGACCTTCTTTTGAGAAAAGTCGCGGCTCAAGTGTTCTAGCATTTCTTGCCTATACTCTATGCTAACACTCAGCATTAAGATAAACGTGCCTCCAGATATTCTAAATATTTCACTTTCTTGAGAAAAGTTAAAATTCTTTTGAATAATATTTTTAACTTCAAATACGTAGTTGTCTCCAGCAGCAAATCCAAAATTTTTATTAATAGATATTAAAGAATCAAGGGAGATAAGTATTAGGCATGAAACATCATCTTTATTCATGCCTGTTTGAGTTGCACTAAATTGATTCTCAAATGCTCGTCGGTTACCTAACTGAGTAAGTTCGTCTTGGAAAACCTTTTTAGACAAACTTTCACTATGCTCTGATAAAGACTGGAAAGTCGAGTTTAAGTTTCTTACCATATTGTTCATTGCTTTGGTAACCGTTCTCAACTCTATTGAAAAGGGGACATCATTATTAATAATAAATTTTTTATATGTTACCGATTGAGCTTGTTTCTCAAGTTTTTTTAGAGGCCTAAATATAGCACTAAGTATAAAGTAACCTAGTATTAGGCTAATAATCAAAAGAGCTAAAGAGGTAATACAGGTGTCTATCGCATGCTTCCACAACTTTTCATAGGAAAGGCCTGGGTGGCTCTCGACTATTAAAGTACCGGCTATATTCCATCCATTATTAACTTCACTTGACTCAGGTACTCTTGGAAGTTCAAACATAGATGTAAACCAAGGCGGAATATCTTGTGATGTTAGTGGATTAACCCTTTCAATTAAAGTATTACCTTTTTTATCAACAAATCTGATGCTGTGATAGTAGCCAGAGTCAAAAATAGCGGAGATCATGGTCTCTGCTATAACCAAATTTTCTTCATCAGTATAAGGAGAAATAGATAAACCTAAATTAATAGCTGCGTCATTAGCATGTACGCTCATTTGCTCTGTAAAGTAGGTTTTAGTTGTATTAATATCAATAATTAAACGTGCAAAAAAAGAAATTGAAACAAGTAAAAAGATCAAACCATATATTTGCGTCCTGAGACTCATACCAATATTAACTTTATTCTTCAATTTTAATTTCTCCATTGCTAACATTTATATCCACCTCTATACGCTCAATCATATCCTGCCAAGATTTTAAGCCATGCTGCTTACGAACTTTTTTTCCTATACCTCTAGCCTTAGAAAGCCAGAGGCCATGACCATTAAAGCTGTATATCGGTTTTAGGTCTGGACGTTTTGTCGCGGGTAAAATCTTATGTTCATAGTTATCAAGTATAAGTGGAGGTGAATCATTATTTTCTAAATAAATTAATACCATATGGGGTACGTCAACAGTTAGCTGACGTACATACATTAACCTAAGCTTATCTTCAGGAAAGCCCAAGGCAAGAAGGGAAAAATATTTAGCAATAGCATAATCCTCGCAATCGCCACCTCCACGGCCTATAGTTTCAATGGGGGACGCCCAATAATCTTTTTTGTTCCAAAAATCGATATCCTCATAATATTTAATCTCTTCGTTAAAAAACATATTTACAGTATTTAATTGTGACCATTCGCTAGCAGATTGACTATTTTCTAATAGCTTTAACCAACTGCCATAACGATTGACACCATTTTTATTGTATTTATTTTCAATTAACTGTAATAATTTTTTATTATTAAGTTTATCCTCTATTTTTTGAGAAAAAACAAATAAGGAAAAAACACATATACAGATAAATATTATTGTTTTTTTCAAATGCTTTTATTACCTAAAAATATTTAAAATTCAATTTTTTGCCAATCTTTTTTTACTACTAAGTAGACCTAAACATATTATAACAATAAAAGTCATTGCATTAGCTGTTGCCTGAAGTGGGAAATCTACAATAATATGGAGAATCATAAATGTAATCGCAGTAGCCACTCCAAAACTGACTCCTTGGTATAAAGGTGATGTTCGTTGAGTCATATTCTTAAAGCAAATGTATAAAATATAAAGTAATGAAAAAAAGCTTAAAAAGCAGCTTAAAACACCAAACTCAATTGCAAATTGCACATACTCGTTATGCGCATGATCGTAAAAGCCGGAGTAAGGTATTGATTGTTTGGTAGGAAACAGTCCGTAATAAGAGCCTCCTCCAGATCCAGATAAGTAGTATTGCTTAACTAATGGAATTGAATCTTGGATAACTTCATCTCTTGTTTCTTCAATAAAGCTAGTTTCAGCTAATCTTTCTTGTAATTTATCGGCACCAAAAAGACTACCCACAATAATAGTATCAAGTACAAAAAAACTAATAATAAGATATTTTAAAGACCATGGCTTTGATTTATAAAATTTAAGAGCAAATAAGCTTACTGAGGCGAGAGATACTAAAAATGCAATATTCCCCATTCTTGAGCGAGTTAGAAGTAATGCGACAACAATAATTATAAGACACAACCGTATAACTAATTTCTTGGATAAAAGCGCTTTTATAAAACCTCTGAAATAATGAGTTAACTTACTATTAGAATTTTTTTTAATATCTAGCTCACTAATTATAAAACCAATCCCAATTGACAAAATAATAGCAAGGTAATTAGCTAAATGGTTATGGTATACAAAAGAGCCATTAGCTCTTTGTGAGTACTGGAAACCAAAAATAGGAGTGTAGGAGGGAGGTGATAAATTTAAAAATGTAGCATAAATTGCTTGAAATAACCCTGCAATAATTAAGGCATAGATAATGGTCGTTATTCTTTTTTTATCTATGGTGTATACACAAATTAGCCAAGCAAACATAAAAAAACTAGCTGTTTTTAATAGCACTATTTTTGTTTGTATAGGATCTGTTGAATAAGAAAAAATAATCTGGATTAGTAAAGTAAGTAATAAGGTACCAATTAAAGTAAAAATTGGCCAAGTACGCAGAGGAGGGAAAAAGCCATTGTTTTTATATATATTGAATATACAATGTAAAAAAAATAATGCAAAAACAATAAGTTCCGAAATTGCCCAAGCCCACGGTCTATTACTACCTAAAGGAATAGGAAGCCATATAATTAAACTACAAAGGCTATAAAAAATAAATTTATTAAGCATAAAAAGAAAACCCATAAAATGGGTTCCTTATAGAAGACTAAAATTAGTTACTTGAAGCTGTTGTTCCGCCGCCACCGCCACCAGAACCAGTAGATCCTGTTAAAGGAGTACCTACTCCAGAGATTAAACCTGGACCACCTGCAGCAGTACCAGAGCTAATAAGTTCTAAATTTAAATTAGGGTTAGAACTTGCTAAAACAATTAAATCATCTTCTGATATGCCATTCGCTTTAGCAAAAGCAAAAAATGACTCTTGTTGACTTTCAGTAAGGGATAGATTGGCAAATAATGTACTCAAACAATCTTTTTTTACAGTATCGGCTAGGGCTAAACACTCTGAAAGTTGTTCTGAAGCAATATTAGCTTTCTCATCTGAGTCTTGTTGCGCTGATACCATTAGAGGAAAAGCGAGAATTATGATTAAAAAACTTACCTTTTTCATTTATTTACATCCTTATGTTAATTCAAACTTATTATAAACAAGCTAGTATCAATTTATTCATTAATCAAAGTATATATTTAATAAAATAATTTGCATCTTTTTTATTTTTAACCGCTCAAGGAAGGTTGGCATGATTTAATGCTTATGTCTAAGGTATTAATCATTAGCCTTATTTAACAGGATGTTAAAATTTATGTGAATTTTAACTTGTTTTGTTTATTTCTAAGCGTTAATATTTCACAAAATATACGCCGTGCTCTTCAATGTGTAGTCTTCATTCACATAAAAGATTTGTATATTTTCAATCTTTAGTTTAAGAAAGCCAAACTTGATGCGAATCAAGGACGGAAAGCCACGGGTCTCCTCAAGGAATTAGTATCAGGATGATAGCCGGGTTGCTGAACATTATTATTTATAATTATAAATGTGAGGCACAAAATGAACACTTCAAATCAATTTGCACTACAAAACAATTCAATTCCAAATGTTTTCTCATCAAACTCAATAGATTTTACGTCTTCTGAAATGGGTCTTTACTTTCGTCTAGATCAAGGCTGGGTAACTGAAATAGAAAATAAAAATATATATAGTTGGAATGACTTAAATGAAGGTATTTCAAGTGAGTCTATCCCGCATGTGGTCGTTGAAGGTATAGCTGAGCTTTATGCTTCTAACCTGTCTGATGTGATCCAAGGTTCTAATCAGGATGAAACTATTTATGGTATGGGAGGAGATGACTATATCAATGGTGGGGAAGGCATCGATAATATATTTGGTGGTGAAGGTAATGATCTTATTAAAACAGGAAAAGGATGGGGGAATTTTGTTGATGGTGGAGAAGGTAACGACACTATTAATTATTTTGGAGAAACAATAGATCAAGGTGTTTACGCCAGAATGGATAAAGGTTGGGTAACTGACTATCAGAATAAATTAGACTACTCATGGAGTGAAATAAATACAGGTATTGATTCTGGGGAAATTGAAGCAGATTTTTTTGTTAATATTGAAAATTTCACAGGAACAAATTACAGAGATGTTATTCAAGGTAACTCCGGAGACAATATAATAAAAGGTGCTGGTGGATCTGATTATATTAATGGTGGGGATGGCTTTGATATATCAAGTTATTATGGTGATAGTGATGATGGTTATGGAATAAATGTAAGGCTTGACCAAGGTTTTGCTGTGAGTATGGCTGATAAAATGGCTCATAGTTGGATGGATCTCTTAAGTGCAATTAAAAATGGAGATGTTGAAGCTGATAAACTAGTTAGTATTGAAGGGGCTATTGGTACTAAATATAATGATGCTATTCAGGGTAATAAGTTCGATAACTATTTAGAAGGCGCTCAAGGGAATGACTTTCTCAATGGTGGTGACGGTAATGACACTTTAGTTGGTGGAAGCGGAATAGATAGACTAATTGGTGGTAAAGGTAATGATACTTTCTATGCCGACGAAACTGACAGTTATATAAATGGTGGAGAAGGTTTTGATATTGTTTCGTTTGAGGATGTTAATGGCGATAATGAAGTAAATATTAACCTTGCAAGCTCAAATTATTCAGGCCTCGAAGCTATTGTTATAGGTGGCGACTTACAACAACAAGTACACAATATTAATGTATCGCTTGACCAAATCGCGGCTGATACTGAAGGCACTTACGATGATATGTTTTTTGCTATTGGTATTGATACTCTTACGTTTAGTGACAGCGTTGGAATTGCTTCATTGACTCAAGAATTAGATGGCAATTATGAGGCAGAGTTAATAGCACTTCTTGGCTTAGACGAATCGACTCAATTACAGTCAACAACCTATGAAACTGAGGGCGGAAATTTCGTTACAGTTATCCAAGATGTAATAATTGATTCAGATATGGATATTGGTGGCATAGGCTCGCAAGATTTTATGGGCCAAGAGAGCATGTATATAGCTTAATTGTTACTGATTTAGAACAGCAGCTATAAGTTGCTGTTCTATACTTTAAAAGGAATTAGTGTGAAATCACTAAAGAAGCATATACGCAATCGTGCCCGGTGGACATTTTTTTTTAGTTTTGTAACTAGTGTATTAATGCTAGTTGTACCGATTTACTCCTTACAAGTATTTGACCGTGTATTAAGCTCCTTTAGTTTAGACACTCTATATTTACTAACTATTATCGCTGGATGGCTTGTACTCGTTTACGGCTGCTTAGAATGGGCAAAACAGAGGCTATTACATGCAACAGCAAATGAATGGCATGAGCAAGCAATTAATTTATATGCAGAAACTGGCTTCACAAAAAGTGAAAATGGTAAATTAATCAATGATATAAAACTAGCAGAAACTGGTTTACAAAACCATTTAGGAACAGTTGCCGACATTCCTTGGACAAGTATTTTCTTATTCGTTTTATTAATCATTCACCCAACATTTTTCTATATTGCTATATCGAGTATTTTTATACTCATGATTTTTGCTTGGATAAATTATTTATATAGCCAAAGAGTAAGTAGTCAAGTGTTAGCAAGTGATATGCAAACAAGTATTTTAGTAAATAAAAATTATTTAGTTGCCTCTGGCTTTATTTCTTCAATGGTTTCTATTTGGAAAAAATACACTCAACAATCTTCAAGCACGCAAATAAACTATAAAATAAAAACCTTAAATATTAGTAGTCTATCGAAAACATATAGGCTGCTTGTACAAATAGCAGTTACATGTGTAGGTGTTTCTTATGTTTTGAACCAAGCGTTATCAGTTGGTGGCATGATTGCTGCCAGCTTAATTATTGGACGTGCACTAGCTCCGTTTGAGCAATCTGTTTTGCAATTACAACATTGGGTTACGTGTTACAAAGCATGGAAAAGAGTCACTTCATATAATATAGATAACGAAATTAAAACCGAACCTGCAATCCCTAATGGTTCACTCATTGCGAATAAAGTTATTCATAAGTATAGCAATTTAAATAAAGTATTTATAAAAGCTTTCAGTGCAAACTTTACTTCTTCCCACGTTATTTTGGGTGCTAATGGTTCAGGAAAAACGACTCTTTTAAAAATATTAGCGGATGAATATAAGCCTTTTTCAGGTGATATAAGGATTGAAGGAAGCCTTTTAAGTAGCTGGGACTCTATAAGTAAGCAAAAAATAATCGGGATATATCGCTCAGATTTACCTTTAACAAAAACAACTATTATTTCTAATATGGCAGTGGGTGAAAGTCAGGCATATGCAATGGAGTTAGCACAAGAGTTGGGGTTACATAAAAATATAATGCAACATACTAACGGTTACGATACTGAGCTTGTAAATGTTGAGACTCAACTTAGTAGTTCTGAAATTCAATTAATTATTTTAATAAAAGCGCTGTCTAATAAGCCACATATACTAATAGCAGATAATATTGATGACCACTTAGATACCAGAGCCGAACTTGCTTTAGCTAAAATTTTAGCAAAAAGAACAGAAGAAGGTAAAATAACAATTTACTCAGCGAAAAAAATGAATTTGATAAGCAAAGCGCAAAACATTATTTACCTTGAAGAAGGTAGTATTCAGTTTAATGGTAAAGCAACTGAGTTTTTTTCTACTCGTAATAAAATGAAAGAGGCTAGTAATGGATAACTTAGCAAGCAAAAAATGGTTAATTACCTGCTTTATTATATTTGTTATTGGTTTTGGTACTTTTTTTATTTGGTCTGTATTTTCTACTTTAAGTTCAGCATCTATGGCAGCAGGGAGTGTCGTAGTTAAAGGACATAAAAAAAGTGTGCAGCATTTAGAGGGTGGAATAATAGAGGCGATTTATATTGAAGAAGGTCAACATATAAATAAAGGCGATATATTATTTAAATTAGCAAAAGACCAATCTCAAAATTTATTTGAACAAACCCAAACTCAATATCAATATGCTAAAGCGGCTTTTCAGCGTATTCAAGCTGAGCTATCAGGAATAGATACACTCATCTTTACTGATTTCGATCAAAATAATATCGAAATTAAACAAATGATTGATTACCAAGTTGAACAGTTTAATGCAAATAAACATAAACAAAATAGTTTAATATCGTTACAAGAAGAAATAAAAGAACAAAGTACACAAGAGTTGCAAACGTTGTTAGCAAGACAGGCATCGGATAAAAAACAGCTAAAAATTGCAGATGAGCAAGTTACTATGTATCAAGAGCTTGAAAAAAAAGGTTACTCATCTCGAGCGCAGTTTTTAGGAGCTAAAAGTAACCAAGAATTAATCCGAGGCCGATTGAGTGAATATATAGGATTAATTCAACGCGCTAAAGCATCAATTAATGAGTCAGAACTATCACTTGCAAGTATTAAAATTGAACATCAAAAGCAATTGCGAGAAATTTTTGAAAAACAACAAGAGCTATTAAGAATTAGACATTCAGAATACATGCGGGTTAAGGATGTTTTAGATAGAACGACTATTATTAGCCCTATATCAGGATACGTTGTGAATTTATCAGTAAATACCCTCCAGGGTGTAATTAGTCCTAGGCAGGTATTATTAGAGATTGTCCCAGATACAGATGATTTATTAGTAGAAGTTTTATTAAATCCTAAAGATATAGAGTCTGTTCATGAGGGAATGAAAGCAAAAATAAGACTATCATCTTATAATATGCGCCGCGTGGCACCTATTGATGGTGTTGTTGAAAACGTTTCTGCAGATAGAATTTATGACGAAGAAAAAGATATATCGGCTTATAAGGTTAAAGTTAAAATAGAAAATAACAGAACAGATATAGACTTATACCCAGGTATGCCAGCGGAAGTAATGATTTTGCTTGAAGATAGAACGCCAATGGATTATTTACTTTCACCATTAACAGAACTTAATTATAACGCATTTAGAGAAATAGATTAGATTAAAAATAATGCCAATACACTTCAAATTTGAGAATGTATTGGCTTTGATAATTTAATTGTCCGACCCTCCACAATCATCATGACGACCTGAGCCACGCTTTTTACGCTTTTTATGATTCGCTTTATTCCTAGACCCATTTCCACCACCAACACAACCATGATTTGGACCGTGACGTTCGTTACTCACAAAACCATCGTCGCGCCTTGATAACCACCATTCAAACTGTTTATTAAGTTGATTATTTCTTGCTGTAGCTGATGCCAAATTGATTTTTTGCATAGCAGTTGATAAATCATTTAATGCAGATTTATCAAATTTATATTTACTATCGATTGGTTTGCTTTGATTTATATAAGCTGAAAAATTTTTATATATATTTGAACGTTCATAGTCATTTGCCTTTATTGAAGTTGAAATTAATAGCGTTAAACTTATGCTAGTAGTAATTAAAACTTTTTTTAGATCCATATTTGACCTCCTTTAAAAAATCAATATTACAATTTAATTCATAGATATTCAATAATAACAAGCTTTTTTAAACAAATGTAAAATATTATAAATAAGTTCAAATAAGAACAAATGGGAATAAACAAGCGTAAACAAGTATAAACAAGCATAAACAAGCATAAATAAATATAAAAAAGTATAATGAAAAAGATTTTAATGGTCTGGCATAAGTTGAAAAGGTAGCTTTATGTTCAACAACGCTGTTATTTGCATAGTTATAATAAGGTATCTAAAGAATTGCTTATGGATAATAAAGTTAAGGGTAGCTACCTATTAATTAATAAATATTCTGTTGAACTAGCTAATAGATATAAAAAATCAATAAAAGTTTCATCAGATTTTTATCTTTACTTCACACCAGGTCCTAATCTGACAGTGAATAATTATCTAGAAGGCGAAATTATAGAGCTGTCTCCATTATTAGTTAAAATTAATATACTTACTAATGGAATAGAACTTACTTTATCGCAACTAGCAATTGGTGATGTTTACTATTTAGAACGAGAAAATGGAATAGAAGCACTATCTTCTGAACCTGCTATATTAGCCGCTTTATTTGATTGTGAGTTGTCAATAAACGCAATATATCAAGATATATCAATTGGTTTTAGGTTAGGCAATTTATCTATATATGAAAATATATTTAAATTAAATGCAAATCATTCAATTAATGCTATATCTAATAAAATAACATTAGTTGAACATCCTCGACGAGTTGAAGTATTTAAATTAGCGCAAGAAAAGCTTCTGGATACTTTGCCTAAAGAAGTTGCTCGTTGTTATGCAAACGGTTATGCATCTGAATTGACTGGGGGGATTGATAGTCGGCTCGTTTATGCTCTAGGGTTAGCTGGGGGTGGGGCGCCTAAAATTGATTTTACTATAGGTAATCAATTTGATAATGATGTAATTGTTGCTGAATTAATAAGTAAACTGTCAAAATCTAAGCATATTAGAATTAATAACAATTTAATGGATAGTCAGCTTGCTGAAGATGGCTATGATTTTGTTTCATTTTCAGGTTTTAGTGTTAATGCAGCATCTTATAGTTGGCTTCCATCTGTTTATAGACAATTAGACTCGGTTAGAACTGGGCAGTTAACTGGAGCGGGAGGTGAGTGTGCCTGTGATTTTTATTTTACTCCTTTTGATCGCCTAATAAAGAGTCCTTACATATTAGATGAATGGTTGAAGAAAAGACTTTATTTGTCAGGAAATAAAATGCTGAAGGCTATTCCTATGAGTGACGAATTACATAAAAATTTATTTAATAAATTAAAAGTTATAGTCAACACTTCAAGCATTGATACTTGGCGTAATAGTATGACTTCTTTATATTCCGAGCATAGAGTGAAAAATTGGGTTGGTCCTGTCTTAAATGCATCAGACAATTATTACAATGTTTCAGCACCTCTTTTAAGCGATACATATTTAAATTGGGCTAATTCAATACCACTCAAATTACGCAGAAATAGGCAAGCTCAGCTCGGTTTAATTAAAATATTGAATCCAAAGCTAGCAATGATTCCTTATGGTTTTAAACTAGGAAAAAATATTTTATTAAATAATAAACATATTAATTTATTAAATAAAATTTATAAAAGAACAATAGGCTTTAACAAAACAGATGATCTAGGTTCTACGTCAACTATAAAAAAATTAACTAGTGATGTTGTAATTAGAGAAGAACTAAGAGTTATTATGAGAGAGTATTTTTCAGTAAAGGAATCTAATATCGAATTAATAATTAATAATCCTGATGTGTATACAAAGCAGCTTGGTTACCTTGTGACCGCTTGTTGGGCCAAACGTAAAGTTAATGAAATAAGCTTAAGTTATAAAATAAGGAAATAGAAAGATGCATTATGTAGTATGTGGTTCAGATCCAGGAACTAGTAATTTGGGAGTTTCTGCACTAGGAAACTCCGCAGTAGAGGGTTTGTATAAAGATAATAAAACTAATAAGTTCACTATTTTAGATTCACTTAAAGGACTAAGGACTTTAAATTATTCAGTTTCTAGTGGATTTGTTAATGTTACTTTATGTGGTGCTAAGTTAAGTAAAAAATTCTATCAAAAAGAAAGCTATATTAATCTTAAATTTAATTGTTTTTTTAATGGTTACTTTAACAATAATTGCAAGCACCTATTAAGTGCCGATGTTTTTCTAGATGTTAGTGGTGGAGATAGTTTTACAGATCTTTATGGTAAATTTAGATTTAACTTGGTTAATGCTCCAAAGTATTTTGCATTGAAAAATAATATTCCATTAGTGCTATTACCACAAACTTATGGACCATTCATTTCAGAATCTACGAAAAATGAAGCAAGGAATATCGTCATTAATTCTAAAATGGCGTGGGCAAGAGACTTAAGATCTTATGAGGTTCTGAAACAACTTCTAGGAGATAATTTTGACCCTAATCGTCATAGGGTCGGTGTTGATATGGCTTTTGCACTTCCAGTGAAACGTTCAGATAACAAAGTGAACCAGAAGGTTCTCAATTGGCTTAATGAAGGTTCTATCAATAAGGTAATAGGTCTGAACATAAGTGGCTTAATTTATAATAATCCGGAAGAAGCAAAAAATAGATATAAATTTAAAACAGAATATAACATTTGTATTGAGCAACTTCTAACTTATATCCTTGATAAAACTGATTATAAGGTTGTATTAATACCGCATGTTTTAACTTCACCTTTAGGAGATTATGAGTCGGATTTTAAGGCTAACAAACAGCTAATTGCAAAGTTAGGTTTAGAAAATTCTAAACGTATTGAAATGCAAGACGCGAATCTAGACCAATGTGAAGTTAAATGGTTAATTTCTCAGATGACTTGGTTTATGGGAACACGGATGCACGCAACGATAGCTGCTTTATCAACAAGAACCCCTGTTTGTACAATTTCATATAGTGATAAGGCCTTGGGAGTTTTTGAGTCATGTGGAGTTGGGTACAGCGTTATTGATCCAAGAAAATTAAATACAGAGCAAGTTCTTTCTGAAGTCATTAACTCTCTCTCTAATAAATCTAAATTGCAATTCGATTTAGATGCATGTGTTCCAAAAGTATGTATTGATGCTAAGAATCAATTACAAGAAATAGATCGTTATTTGAGAAATTAAAATGTTAAAAAAAATAAAATGGCTAATACATGTCAGAATACGTCATGCAATTCTTGCTTTAAGAATTATCTTTTTCAATAAATTTCTAGGAATGAAAATTCATCCGTCAGTACGTATATCTTTAAAGGCTAAATTAGATTATACAAACCCTAAAGGAATAAATATTGATGAAGGCACTTATATTGCTTTCGGAGCAGTGCTTCTTACTCATGATATGTCTCGTAATTTATCGAAACCAATATTTATAGGGAAAAACTGTTTTATCGGTGGCAATGCAATAATTTTACCAGGTGTTATAGTTGGTGATTCAGTAGTGGTTGGATCTGGTAGTGTTGTCACTAAAAATATTCCAAGTAATTGTATTGTTGGTGGAAACCCAGCTAAAATAATCAGAACTAATATTAAAACAAAGTCTCTTGGGATATTAGTTTAAAATGGTTATTAACAATAAGACATATATATATATGTTAATGTATATATTCTCTATTCTCATTCCGATGGAAGCATATTTCAACGTTGGAAATGTTAGGGTGGAGTTATATAGAATTTTACTTTTGTTAGTTACGCCATATGTTTTTATTAATTTGAATAAAAATAAGCTAATAGGTCTTAAAGAAAAGTTGTTGTTTGTTTTTTGTATTTATGTGGGTGTGAGCTTCTATATAAATCATGGCTTTGTAAAAATAGAATCTGGAATTATAAATTTTTTGGAAGTGTTTATTGGTTATGGCTTAGGTTTACTGCTGTTAGGTGATAAAAACATTTTTAAAAATGTTTTCAAAGTCTTTTTAATTGTTTTTTTAACTTTAATTCCTTTTGCAGTATATGAAGCTATTGATGGAGTAAGGTTTTTACATATAATTGCAGCTGATATATTTGGTAATCCTGTTGTAGAGGAATTAGGTGATTCATATTTTCGCCATGGAATACATAGAGCAAGTACATTATTTTCACATCCTATCCTATATTCAATATGTGGGGTTATGTTATTCCCTATATTATTTATTTATTTTAGACCTTTGAAAGCTGTTGTTATGGGAGCTGGTATACTTGTTGCTATGATTACATCAGTAACTTCAGCAGGTTTTTTAATGATAGCATTTCAATTCAGCTTATATTTATTAAAAAGACTATCTTTTTATATTGATAAAATATATAAAATTATTTTCATTACAATGATTCTTTTATATGTATTCTTGGTGATAAGTTCTAACAGAGGCCCTATTTTAATTTTAATACAAACACTTGCCTTAAATCCTGCCACAGCTTATGCGCGATATCAACAATGGCAATTTTCTATTGATGATATTTCAAGTAATCCATTTTTTGGTATTGGCTTTCATAACTGGTCAAGACCATTTTGGATGTCTAGTAGTGTGGATAGTTTTTGGCTTAATACCACTTTAATTAGTGGTTACCCCTCATTGATTTTATTGTTAAGTTTCTTTTTTCTGTCTCTAAAAGAACATTGGAGTAAAAAAGATAATAAAAGTAATGGGCATTATCACTTTGCATTTTTTTGTTCTATCTCTTCAATTTTATTTGCAGGTTTAACAGTTGATTTTTTTGATCGTGCTCAATTAATGGTTTTTTTTATTATGGGTATTTATAATTCATTTTTATTAAATTTAAATAAGGAAACTAAAAAGTGATTGATAATGGGTTAATCTATGAGTTATATTTTTTATTTTTCGATTACTTTTTTTTATTAATTTTAACATTAATCACTTCTTACTTATTTTATAAAAATAAATTTAAATTTTCTTTATTATTTGGTGTGTTCTCAATTTCTGTATTTATAAATTTTTTTTATGGATTTCAAGATCATCATTCTGTTGATAAAAAAATCACAGCTATTACTTTTTCTTTACGGTCTAATAGCGAAAATAAAATTCAAGATATTGGCAAGGTAATCAGAGATTATTCTCCCGATATACTTTTCCTTCAAGAAATAAATAAAGGAGATGAATTTAAAGATAGTATTGTAATTAACTTTCCTAATTATACATTTGTTTCAAATGATAATAAAAGTACTGCACTAATGACTTTATACCCAGTAAATAGAGTGGAGTTTATCGGTAATATTCAAAAGGTTTCTTTAGAGATAAAAGGTGAAGATGTTATTTCTTACAATTTCCATGCTCCTAAATTCTTTTTAAATTACATGAATTTTCACAGGTTTTATAATTCATTATTAGATGATATAAATAGCAAAGAAAATGAAAGAGTTATAGTTGCAGGTGACTTTAATTTAATAAGAAATAATACACCAAGAAAAAAAATAGAGTCAGAATTAAATTTTAAAGGAGCATTATCTCATTTTGGCTCAGGTTCAATCAGTACATTCCCCGGACCTGGACACAAATTAGGTTTTTTTGGATCTTTTTTTTCAATAGATGAGATTTATGTTAAAGGTATAAAAATATCATTTGGTAGTACTATTGATTTTAATAGTTCTAGTGATCATAAGCCAGTTGTTGCTTATTTGGAATTATAATGATTAATATAAAAAGTATATATAAAAACAAATCTTTTGCAGCTATATTTTCTAAAGTTACATCAGCTTTTTTTACTTTTCTATTTTTATTTTTTATTACAAAGTCTATTTCTACACATGAAGCGGGAGTTTTTTTATATAGCTATTCAATTATGATGGTTTTAGTTCAATTAGCTAGGGCCGGGACTGATAACGTTATTATCAAACAACTTACAAAATATAAATGTGTTTTTTTTTACAAATATATAATGTTGAAAATTAGTTTTATTGTTATATTAATTTCACTTTTTCTAAGTTTTTCACTGATAGTAATTATTTATTTTGGTGGGTTTCCTATATATAATAATATTTCATCGATAAAAATTATACTTATCTTTTTAGTCGTTTCACTTCTTTTTTCATTTATGCAAGTGTTAGCATCATATTTTCAAAGCCAACTACTAATCTACAGTCAATATTGGAGCTTAGGTATTGGTGTAAGCTTTGCTGGTTGTATTTCTTGCTTGATAACATATTATTATAAGTTGGACGTACTAAAACTAAGCTTAATTTTTTTATTAATGTGTAGTTTAGTAATGCTCACTTCTATTGTGACTTTTTTTAAGTACATTAAATCTATACCTATTTATGATAAAAAACATAGAATAAAAAAATTAGATTCTATAGGTATTTTAAAATACACAATTCCATTTTCTTCTATAGCATTAATTATGATTATTATCCAACAAGGAGGTGCGCTACTTTCAGGTTTTTGGCTCAATGAAGAGCAACTTGCATTGATTTCAGTTGCATTCAGGATCTCAACTTTGGTCGGTTTCTTGTTCGTAGCATTTTGTGCATTATTAGCTCCAAGAATTTCATCTCATTTTGAAGATGGAAATATTTCAGACATACATGACAAATCTATAAAGCAAGTTGCAATATCAAATTTATTTTCAATTAGCTTATTCATATTTTTTATTTTCTTTGGCGATTTAGTTTTAAACTTATTTGGTGAAAGGTATGTAGCAAGTTATCCAGAGTTATTAATTTTTTCATTTTGTTGGGTTATAAGAAGTTATGTTGGTCCAGTTGGCACTATTTTAACTATGACAAATCATTTAAAGGAGTTGCGTAAAAACCTTTATTTTTCAGCTTTAGTGATTTTGATTTCTTCCATAATTTTAATTCCTAAATACGGATCACTTGGGGCTGCAATTTCTTCCTTAGTGGGAAGTGTGACTATGTGTTTAGCGAATTCAATAAGTGTGAAAAAAGAACTGAATATTTCGTTTTATAATTTTAAAAGCTTGAAAAATCAAATTTATTATTTGATAAAAGTATTTAAACTTAAAATAGAAGATAACCTGTAGAGCAAAGCCATAAAAGGAGATAGAAAAATGGAATTAATTACAATTATCATAGTTTGTTATAACTGTGGCGAAGATATAATTAATGTAATGAAGGATATACAAAAAAGTAATTATAATTTATCGGATTTACAAATTATAATTGTAGATAATAACTCGCAAGATGCTTCTTTATCTTTATTTGGTAATTTTAATGAAGTAGAGTTTTCAGTTATAAAATCAAAAGAAAACATCGGTTTTGGTAGAGGGTGTAATTTGGCTTTACCCATGATTAAAGGGAATAAGACTCTTTTTCTTAACCCTGATGTGAAACTTAGCTCAGATAGTCTCAAAAATTTATTTGATTTTTCTAACCTTTACCCCTCTTCGAAAGTTTGGGGAGGGCAAACTATTAATCTTCAAGGAGAGAATGATGGCCAAAATGCCTGGAGAGAGCCAAGTTTGATAGGTGTTTTAAGCTGGGCTTTTTTTGGCGATATTTTTTTGAAGAAGTTATCACTTAGAATCCCAGATGCCTATACTTCTACTGAAATACAAAAGTCACCATATGTAGATTCTATATCAGGTTGTTTTTTACTAATGGATACTGAACTTTTCAAACAACTTGAAGGCTTTGATGAACGATTTTTTATGTATAGTGAAGAGGTTGATTTATGTCGACGTGCTAGATCTTTAGGTGCTAAGCCTATGTCTACAGATAAAGCTGTAATCCTACATGAAGGAAGTAAAACAATAACATCAAGGAATAAATTAAACTTTTTGTATCATTCTAAACTAAAATACTGCAAAAAGTATTGGAGTCCAATTTCTTATTATACTGCTCGGGCTTGTCTTTTTTTAGGTTCTGTACTTAGAGGTACGCTCTTTAGTTTATTTTCATTCAACGAAAATAAACGAGCTGAAGCTAAGATATGGTGGGAGTTTTGCTCCCGTCAATTGAAATGGAAAATCGAAAAATGAGTGTTTTACCAGCTATTATTATACCTGCTTATAACGAGCGCAGTGTAATAGCCCGTACTTTAAAACCGCTTTATCGGGGTATAAAAGAGGGGAAATACTCAATTACAGTTGCTGTAAATGGTAGTAACGATGGTTCTGTCGATTTTATTCGTAATGAATTTCCTGCCGTGTGTTGTTTAGATATTGAACTTGGATCAAAGACCAACGCAATAAATGTTGCCGAAAAATCCAATGTTGGTTTTCCTCGTATCTATATGGATGCTGACGTTGTAGTTAATTATGACGGGCTTCTGTCTCTAATAAATACTTTGGAATCTTCGGTATCACCTTTGTTAGTTTCTCCTAAAGCAATTATGGAATTTAGTAGTTCTAGCATATTTGTAAAAGCTTTTTATCGAGCTTGGTTTAAAACTAAATTCTATTCTTCACAAGGGTTTGGTAGCGGTGTATATGGTTTAAATAAGCAGGCTAGGGCATGTTTTAAATTCTTTCCTGATGTGATTGCTGATGATGGGTTTATAAGAGAAGTCGTGCCTGTTTCAAAGCAGCAGGTTGATACTAATTGTACATCTATGGTTACTGCACCAAAAAAAATCGGTGATTTAATTAAAATTAAAACACGGAGTAAGCTTGGTAATATTGAGCTTAAGAATAAGTCTCTAGTTATTAATAAAAACTTACCATCAAAGCGCTTCGTTTCAATGCCAACCTTTTTTGAATTTATGGTTTATGGTCTAGTAAATTTAATAGCAACGAAATTGGCGAATAAAAAATATAAATCTTTAGAAAGATACCAATGGCAAAAAGATGAATCATCAAGGAATGTGGAATGAAAAAAAAATTAGTGATGGCAATAGCTTCTCGAGGTGGTCATTGGATTCAGTTAAATCGATTATCAGCGGTTTGGGAAGAGCAAGATGTTATTTTTATAACTAATGACCCATCGCTTGAAAGTCATGTTGGTAATGCTAAATTTGAAACTGTTATTGATGCTAATATGGATCAAAAGTTGAAATTAGTTTTTCTAGCTGCCCAGACTTTTTTTAAAGTTTTGAAACATCGACCAGATGTAATTATAAGTACAGGTGCCGCACCTGGTTTCTTTGCTTTAATTTGGGGGAAATTAATTGGCGCTAAAACTGTTTGGGTCGATTCTGTAGCAAATGCGGATGAGTTATCTTTAGCAGGAAAAAAAGTATCAAAGGTTGCAGATGTTTGGCTTACGCAATGGCCTGAAGTAGCAAAAGAAGATGGTCCTTTATACAAAGGGAGAGTATTTTGATTTTTGTAACTGTAGGTACACAGCTTTCATTTGATCGACTTGTTAAACAAGCCGAAAATTGGGCGCTTGAAAATAACTATACAGATATAGTTTTTCAAGTGGGTAGCAAAGGCTATAAACCTCTTACAGGTAGGTCGTTTGAATTTATATCAGGAAAAGAAGCTGATGATTATTTTAATGAGGCATCGGTAGTTATTGGCCATGCAGGTATGGGAACTATTTTATCTTGTTTAAGTGAAGGAAAGCCTTTAGTTGTTATGCCTAGACTTTATACATTAAATGAACATCGAAATGACCATCAGTTGGCAACATATACTAAATTAAAATATTTAGATGGTTTATTTCCTGCAGATGATGAGTTAACGCTCAATAACGCGATTAATGATGCACTTAAGAGTAATTCAAAAAGCCACGCATTTAATAGTAGGGCCCCAGTTGAAATAACTGACTATATTAAAAGCCGTATTTATTCGTTTTAAGATGGGAGATTGCCAGCGCAGAAATCTCTTTACTAGGTTTATGTAACTGCTGCTCCCTAATTTAATCAAGTTAACATACCTTTTTTTATTAATTCCAGAGATTATAAAATTATCTCAATATTATACTTAAGCTCGATATTTTCACCCAAATTTGTATACAAATAGCATAACATTTCTTTCTTATTGGGTGGCCAAATTAACTATGCCACTACACATATCTTTATTTAGCTTTGAGTTGATTAAATACAATGCGCCTCAGTGTAGCAAATACAGGCACTCCACCTTTGTATCAATTTTGCACATGCTTTCTCTCTAGTGGATTATCATTAGCTAAATTTTAAATATCCTCCGAGCCTTAGCATTCAGAAAAAACGTGCTGACGGCTAAGAATAAGATATCAAATAGTTTATGAACCTGTTTACATTTTTGGTGAGGGTCATTGATTGATTTTAAATATTTAAATAGCTGAATATCAGACATAGATATACTTCTTAAAAAGAAGTATAAATTCATAATTTTAAGTCAAGATAAAGCTCGTGAACTCGTTCTATCTTTATGTTCTATTTAAAGAATCCCAGCACTACTGTATTTCATGTTTTTTTCGCAGATTAATTACAATCATAGATTAGTAGATTTTCTGTTTTCTTTAAAGACTTTGTTACGTGTATTTTTAATGAGAAGGGATTATTTAAATTATGATTATGTCTATAGTTATAAAATTTTAAGGCCGTGAGTAGATTCATTTAAATATAAAAATAACAAGAAGAAAAAAGATAAACTAAACAAAATTAAACTCGTTTAATTTTGTTTAGTTTATCTTTTCTTTGTATGTAAATGTTTATTTTTTTTAGGCTTTTCCTCTGATTTTCTCAGCGTATTGGTTGAGTTTTTTATGAGTTTCTAATGTTATTTGTCTAGGTTTTTAATGGTGTGACTTTTGTTTCATCAAGGTGAGTTTAAATGGAGCTTTCCTTGTCTTTTTTTAGTCTTCTATTATCTATTATATAAGGTTATTCTAACTGCATATTTAATTTGGCAAGGAGGCTTTATGATTACATCTAGGACGTTTAAAATCGGTGGAAACTCTACTGCTGATTTATACCGATTTTCAGATATTTTCACACTTATAAGCAGTTTATATGTAGCTGGCTTTATTTATGGGACTAGCATATCAAATAATTATATTACAGTATTGCTTGTTGTAACCCTTAGTTATTTATATACCGCAGAAACTCTTGGACTTTATCGCTCTTGGAGAGCAGGTAAATTGAGTAGTATGGTAGTGACTGCTTGGCTTAGTTTAGCAAGTGCCTTTGTCCTATTATTTATTGTGGCTTTTGCCTTAAAATTTACAGAAGAACTTTCTAGAGTAACTCTTTCATTATGGTTTGCATTATCATTTGTTTGGTTATTTGCATCTAGAGAGTTAGTTAGGCTTTATAAAGTTAACCGCCGTAAATTAGGTTTAAATATTAGTAAGGTTGCGATAGTAGGAGCTACAGAAACTGGGGCAAACCTTTATCAACAAATAGCTGAAAATGATGAACTAGGTTACGAGTTTGTTGGCTTTTTCGAAGATAGGAAGCCTGAAAGACTATTTAAAGATATGGATTTTAATATTGAAGGCATGATTGATAGTGCAGTACAGCATGCTAGGAATGGTCAAATTGATGTTTTGTTTATTGCTTTACCTTTAAAAGCAGAAAAACGAATTGCGGATATTTTACTTAAACTAGGTGATACGACTGTAGATGTGCATTTTATTCCAGATTTTTTACTATCTAATTTAGTTCATGCTCGAATTGAGCATATCGGAAATATTGATACCTTGAGTGTATTTGAGTCTCCTTACTTGGGTGCACGACAATGGGTTAAACGAACAGAAGACATTATTCTTGCTTCTATTATCCTTTTGTTAATATCACCATTGTTACTTCTTATTTCGCTCGCTATTAAGTTTACCTCTGAAGGCCCTGTTCTTTTTAAACAGCATAGATATGGCTTGGCGGGCCAAAAAATAAAAGTATGGAAATTTCGCTCTATGCGTGTGATGGAGGATAATTCAGTTGTTACTCAAGCTACTAAATTTGATCCAAGGGTTACTGCATTTGGTGGTTTTTTGAGACGCACAAGTTTGGACGAACTACCACAGTTCTTTAATGTTTTATTCGGCGAAATGTCAATTGTAGGCCCAAGACCACATGCTGTTGCTCATAATGAAGAGTATAGAAAAAAAGTGGAATTTTATATGCTTCGTCATAAAGTCAAACCTGGAATTACAGGTTGGGCTCAGATAAATGGCTGGCGCGGAGAAACAGATACGTTAGAAAAAATGGAAAAGCGAGTTGAGTATGACTTGCAATATATTAAAAACTGGTCACTTATATTTGACCTTAAAATAGTTTATATGACTATTTTTAAGGGCTTTGTAAGCATAAACGCTTATTAGGGTTAAGGGATTAAAATGAAATTTAAAAATAGTACTTCTATCACTTTATTAGCTGTCTTTTTTTCGTGCAATGTTTCTGCATTAGAACCTGCTTCAATCAAAACGGAATCAGGTGTTGATATAACACCTCTATTAGAAAGTAAGTATGAATACGATAATAATATATTTAATAGCTCTAGCAATGAAAAATCGAGTACTAAGCTAGTCGTTAAGCCTTCTGTAAATTTCCAAATGATTGATGCACTCAATACTTTTTCAATGGGTACATATGTTGAAAGTGGTACTTACTTTTCTAGTTCGGATGATAATTATTTAGATGGTGGTTTTGAGGCTGCGACTCATTTAGAGCCTTCATCTCGTGATCGTTTTGATTTTAAATACGAATATGATTTTAAAACTGAACAACGTGGTACGGGTGTATCTGAAGGGCTATTAAATTTACTTGATGATCCTAGTGAGTTTAGAGAGCAAAATGCAGATTTACGCTATGAATTTGGAGGGATTACTTCTTCACGTTTTGCTTTGCTAGCAAATTATCAAGATATTCGATTTACCAATAATCGTAACCTAACACAGTATAGAGACTTCGATGAAAGACTCCTCGGGGGGCAATTTCTATATGCATTAAGTGCTTTAACTGATTTAACGCTAGATGCTTCATATACCGGCATTAGGTATGACTTAATTGACGAGTCTGGAGTAACTAGAGACTCAAATGTTAAAGAGCTGTTGGTCGGTGTACGCTGGGAAGCAACGGCATTAACGACGGGTGTTGCAAAAATAGGTTATCAAAATAAGTCATTTAAAGCGTTTGAGCGAGGTGATTTTAATGGGGTAAGCTGGTTAGTTGAAGCACAGTGGGCTCCTTTAAGCTATTCAACTTTTAGGTTTACATCTCAAGCTGGTGCTGTTGACCCTGATACATTTGGTGATTATATAGATCAGAAAGGTGTTTCTTTGGGGTGGGAGCACACTTGGAGTTCTTTAGTGAGTACTAGTGCTGTATATAGCTACACAAACGACGATTTTTCAGGTGTCGAACGTGAAGACGACTCTCAAGAACTTGTATTGTCAGTTATTCACAATACCGCACGCTGGTTAGAAACGAGCATGTATTATACTTATCAGGATAAAGACTCAAATCTTGCGCTATTTAAGTTTGATAAGTCGATTGTTGGTATTAATTTTAAAGTCTCAATGTAAGGAAAAACATGAAACATTTTTGTTTTTTAATAGTATTTTTTTTCACTAATACCATTTTAGCTAATGAAATAAATTACTTATTAGATACAGGCGATACTATTCAAATCAAGGTTTATGGAGAAGAAGCACTATCATTAGAAACTAAAATAGGGCGTTCAGGTAAACTAAACTATCCTTTTTTGGGTGAAATAAAAATAAGTGGATTAACAGAAAAAGCCCTACAACAAAAAATATATAAAGGGCTTAAAGGCGATTACTTAATAGAGCCAACAGTGTATGTGACTGTTGTTCAATATCGTCCATTCTTTATTCATGGTGAGGTTCGTCTGCCAGGTAGCTATTCTTATCAACCCGGTATGACAGTAAATCAAGCGGTTGCTATAGCTGGCGGGTTTACTGAAAGGGCTTCAAAAGAAAAAATATTTATTTTTAAAGAAAAAAACAAGTCAAAACAAATTAATGCAACATTAGATTCAATAGTACAAGCTGGTGATACAGTAACTGTTGAACAGAGGTTTTTTTAATGAATACAAGTAGTAACACATTCTTAGAAACAAACAATACACTTGATTTAAAACGTTACCTTCATGCATGTATGGAGTATAAGTGGCGGTTAATATTTATTTCTTCATTAATATCAGTGATAGCTGCTTTTGTTGTAATGCAGATTAAACCAACTTACGAATCAACAGCAACATTGTTAATAGAGCCAGAACAAAAAAATGTTGTTTCGATAGATGAAATGTATGGTTTTAACACCGCTAAACGAGAATTTTACAGCACGCAATTTGAAATACTACAATCGAAATATATTGCTGAAGCCGTTATAGAAAAGCTGAACTTAATAAAACACCCTGAATTTAACGATGAAGAAAATAACCTATTTGGTTTGAAAGCTCTTTTTTCATCTTTTTTTGGTGAGGGTGGTACAGACGATGAGCTGGATTTAGAATATAAAATGGCACATTTGATTAATGATTTTAGGCAGAGGTTATCTGTAAAGCCAATTCAAGGTACCCAATTAGTGCATATTACTTATCAGGCCTCTGATAGAAAGCTTGCTGCAAAAATTGCGAATGCTATTGGTGAAGTCTATATAGAGACTCATTTAGAAGCTAAATTAGGTGTAACTCGAAGAGCAAGTGCTTGGATGAGTGAAAAAATGGCTGGGCTTACAAAACAGTTAGAGCGTTCAGAAACGGCATTTGAAAGTTTTCGTCAAAAAAATAATATTGTAGATATTGATAGTGCTGTTTTGAGAATTGATAGTGAGCTTGAAAAAACTCAAGCTACACTGGCGATTGCTGAAAGTGATAAAAGTAAAGTTGATAGTATTCTTGAATTAATAAATAGGTTTGGTAAATCTGATTTTGAAAACCTTAAATCACTCCCTGAAATTATTAGTCATAGCTCTATTTCAGAAGGGCGGGTACTTTTAGAAACGGCTGAACTAAAATTTGCTGAATTATCTAAAATATATGGTCCAAAACACCCTAAATTAATAGCAGCATCTGAAGAGCTAGATATGAGAGTTGAGCAGGTAAATGCACAAATTCAATCATTAATATCAGGGATTGAGAAAGAGTCCTATACGGCTGCCCAACGTGTAAAAAGATACAGAAAAGAGCTTTCTGATATCCGTAGTAAATATAGTGATATTACTGGTTTAGATACCAAATATACGGCTCTTAAAATTGAACTTGATACGAATCGTAATTTGTATAACACATTTTTAGAACGCTCTCGAGAAACCGAAGCTACTAGCGATTATAAAGCTAGTCCAGCTCATTTTACTGGCGTAGCAGCTGCTAGCCTTTATCCTGTTAAGCCCAATAAGAAAATGATAGTAGCTGGAGCGTTTTTCTTAAGTCTTATGTTTTTTGTTGGTCTAGTTATTTTATTTGAAATGCTTGATGACACAATAAAAAGCCCTAGTGATATTGAAAGTAAGTTATCTATGCGTATGTTAGGTATGATCCCGCTTTCAAAAAATACAGCTCTCGATATTCGTACTTTTTTTGATAAAGAACAGCAGCAGTTTTCTGAAGCGGTTAGAACATTAAGGACTGGGGTTGTCTTATCGCAAATGGATGCTGAAAATAATAAAGTTATAGAAGTTACGTCTTCAATACCGGGTGAAGGTAAAACAACCACTTCTATCAATTTAGCTTTTTCGCTTGGTCAAATTGAGAAAGTATTACTAATTGATGCCGATATGCGTAAACCTAGTATATGTAAGCGCTTTGATATGCCAACTTATCATCCAGGCCTTTCAAACTTTATAGCCGGAACAGACACACTTGAAAATTGTTTATATCAAGATGAGCAAAGCGGGATAACAGTAATGCCATGTGGCCAATTACCACCTAATCCCTTAGAGCTTTTATCTAGTAACAAATTTAGTAAAGTAATAGAACAATTAAAAGAGAAATTTGACCGGATCATAATAGATACAGCACCTATTCAAGCTGTAAGTGACTCTTTAATGATTTCTAAAAGTGTAGATAGTGTAATTTATGTTGTTAAAAGTGACGATACACATTTATCAATAATAAAAAATGGAATTGGTAGATTACTACAAGATAAAGCTAAGTTAGCAGGAGTTGTATTAAACCATGTTGATACTGATAAGGTAGCTAAAACACAAGGCTACAATGGTTACTATGACTATTATTCTTATGGAAAGAAAAACACTTAACATGATAGATATTCATAGCCATATTATTCCTGGCATTGATGATGGGGCAAGAGATGAGGCAGAGACCTTGTCTCTTTTGCGTATGGCTCAAGATGACGGTACTACGCATATAGTAGCCACACCACATATAAATATAGGGCGTTTTGATAATGACCAAGCGTGCATTATGGATGGACTTGCTCTTTTAAAAAAAATTATAAATGAGAATAATCTAACGATTCAAGTTGCGGCTGCTTGCGAGCTCAGAATTGATGTGGAGCTCATGATTAAGCTCAAAGCCGGTCTCATACCTGCGCTTGGTGTTTTAAAAGGGTTAAAAACGGTATTATTAGAATTTCCGCATAGCCATATTCCTCCGGGATCTGATAATTTTATTAAGTGGCTATTTAATAACGGATATAGACCTATAATAGCCCATCCTGAGAGAAATAGAGATCTGTTAAGATCTCCCTCACTGCTGGCTCCTTTTCTACGCTTAGGATGTTTAACGCAGGTTACTGCAGGAAGTATAATGGGTAATTTTGGCCCTGAAGTTAAGGCTTTTTCATTTGAACTATTAAAACAAAATAAAGTAACAGTCGTTGCAAGCGATGCACATAATATAAAAAGAAGACCGCCAATTTTATCTGAGGCATATAATTTTGTTGCTCATGAGTTTGGAGAAAATAAGGCAATAAAGCTCTTCAAACATAACCCACAAGCAATAACACAGACTCTATTTAATGAAAACTAATATTGTTTTTTCAGTTTTAAAAATGAGTATTGGACTCCTATGTTTATACCTAATTGTTATAGCTTTTCGGTGGGGGGTTGCTAATGTTTACTATTTTCAAGCCAATTCATTTATTGATGAGTGGAATTATGAACGTAATTCACTTACGCAAACTAGCTATAAAAAAGCGAATAGTCTAATAAAAAAAGCACTTTATTATCACCCTGATCATAATCATTATGTTCATACCTACGGACGGATAATGCATTGGGGAGTAATTGCTGGGGTAGAAACAGTTTCAAACTATCAAGATGTAAAAAGTATTTACTTAGAGGCGACGATTTCAAGGCCTAATTGGTCTGAAACATGGACTGATTTAGCTGCTCTTAATGCTTATTTATATGGCTTAACTGATGAAACTCGTGAATACATAGCTAAAGCACGTGCTACAGGACATTTTACAGAGCATGTTATGTATACTGTAAGCCAAATTTATTTAGATAATTGGGATTACTTAAGTAACGAGGATACGCGTAATTATCTTCAAATTATTAATGACAGTTATTTAAAAGAATATCGATTAAGACAGCAATTAGAACTTGCTAAGGATTACAACAAAGACAAAATGATTTGTGGCCTAATTAGTTCATCATCTCAAGCTAACGATAAAAGTATTCAAAGAGTGAGTGAACAATATTGTAGCGAATAACCAACATTATGTAAGAGCAAAACCCTCCTAAAATTAGCAATAACTTCAGCTGCATATCTGAATCCACTTATATGTCAAAGTGGCTAACGTTACAACAACAATACCAGCAAGCACAGGGTAATCCCCCCGAAAAATATTAGAGAGCCAATCTCGTTTTACGTGATCAAACATGTAAATAACCTAATTAGTTAGTTTCCCAAAGTATAGAGGAATATTTTATTTAAATAACAGTGATTCTCGCGCAGGCGGCGATTAAGGTTGCACGCAACGTGCTGATGAAAAAAGGGAGTGGTTGCCTAGGGCGGCGTAAGTTTCAAGTAAAAAGCTCCTTTTTGATTAGTGTACATTGATAATGGGAATAAATTGTAAGTAACGCATACACTTTAGCAATATGCAGTTAGTTCATAAAGAGTAAACCTCAAAACAATAAGATTTTTAAGCAATTAAAACTCAAACGTAAAACCAAACTCTCTTAATTTTTCGTACACGTTTATGTCAAAACGATAAAGCGTTGCGGCTCTGTGAGCTACATTTGTTTGTTTTTCTTTGCAGTTTATCAATAAGTTCATTTTTTGAAACTTACGTCTAAAGTTAGGCTTATCGAGTGATTTATTTAAAATCGACTCGTAAATTCCTTGTAGCTCAAGCAGGGTAAATTTTTCTGGGAGTAGGCTAAAACCAATAGGCTCGTGTCTTACTTTATAGCGTAAATAATCTAAGCCGCTTTTTAAAATATCGGCGTGGTCAAACATTAAAGCCGGCACATTATTTACATCAAACCATTCACACTCTAAAGCATTGTCGCCACTCACAAGGTTGGTTTCTTCAAAGCGAACGAGCGAATAATAAACAATAGTGATAATACGTCTAGCAGGGTAGCGGTCTACGTTACCAAATGCACCTAACTGATCTAAATACAGGTTTTCAACACCGGTTGTACTTTTAACGACACGAAGTGCGGCTGAATCTAGGTTTTCATTCTTTCGAACCCAATGACCAATTAAACCCCACTGGCTTGTTGCAAGGCCGCGGTTATATTTAACCAGCAACACCTTTAACTTACCTTCATGAATAGCAAATACAATATTATCTACGGTTAGATTACTAATACAGTCATCAGGAATCGATTCTTCGTCGATGTTGTTAGAAATGTTTGATGTTTTATAGTGCATAAATTACTCAGCCAAAGCTATACGTAGATATTGTTATAAAGACTATTAAGGGTATATAAAAGGTGGGTAAAGCGCAAATAAAAAGCTTTTATAATTCCTATTTAAAACAATCACATCTATTTAATTACTCACTTTATAAACTGTACCTGTTTTTACGCGTTCACGCCGATATTCGATTTTGGTTTGGTATTGGTTTTTTATTGAACGGATAATACCTTTGTATGTTAGTAAATTTAACGGCTAATTAGCGTCGTGTATTAAATACATTACTAGCAAATTAAAAATGTAACATAAATGTTTACATGCGCTAAAAATGCATATAGTATTTTTGACTATATCGATTTGCATTGAAAATTGAGCACACATGAACAACACAAAACACACACTCACAATTAAAGAAAAAATAGGGTACGGCCTTGGTGATACAGCCAGTAATATTGTATTTCAAATGGTCGCTAACTTTATGTTGATATTTTATACCGATGTTTACGGTTTATCTGCAGCCGCTGCGGGTACCTTATTATTAGCGGTTCGTTTATTTGATGGTATTACCGACCCTATAATGGGCAGCATTGCCGATAGAACGCGCAGCCGTTGGGGCTCTTACCGCCCATATATATTATTTTTAGCCGTGCCTTACGGTGTGTTTGCTTGCTTAGCATTCATAACTCCAGATTTTGATTCTACGGGCAAGCTTATATATGCTTACTTTACTTACGGGCTTTTAATGACGTGTTATACCGCCATTAATATACCGTACGGCGCACTTGGCGCAGTAATGACAAACGACCCTAAAGAGCGTGCATCGCTTCAATCATACCGATTTGCAATGGCAATGGCAGCGCTGCTTGTAATTGTATGGGCGCTGCCTAAGCTGGTTGCTTTTTTTGGCGACGGCGACGATGTAGTAGGTTACCCGCTAGCAATGGTGTTTTTAGGCGGACTTGCTGCGACTTGTTTTTTACTGTGTTTTAAAATGACCAAAGAAACCAAACAAGTTAAACCCGCGCAAAGTAAAAAGAATGCCTTCCTTGAATTTTTAAGCTTATTTAAAAACGATCAATGGGTTGTTATAGCCGTTATAAGCCTAGCAACATTAATATTAATTGGCGTTAGAGCCTCAGTAGCACCGCACTATATTAAGTACTACGTAGGAGAAGCATCACTTACTTCTAACTTTTTAACACTCTCAGCAATTGGCTCAGTACTCGGCGCTGTGTCTACCAACTTTTTAACCAAATTTATTGAAAAGAAAACGCTATTTATAGTCGCTTTAGTTGTCGTAATTATTTCTCACAGCATGTTTTACGTACTTGAGAGCGACGCCATAGTCACCATTTTTATTGTCTACTTTATTGCTAACTTTGCTCACATGATAATTACCCCAATCATGTTCTCAATGGTGGCAGATACTGTTGATTACGGCGCATTAAAAATTGGCCGTAGATTAACCGCAGTTACGTTCTCGGGTCATTTATTAGCAATAAAATTAGGCTTTGCAATCGGCGGTGCGATTGCTGGCTGGATATTATCAGGGTACGCATACGTGCCTAATCAAGAACAATCAGAACACACGTTATCAGGCATTTTACTCGCCTTTGCTGGCATTCCAGTAATTTGTACCGTGGCATGTTTAATTTTTATAACACGTTACAAACTTACCGAGCCTGAAGTAAAGCGCATTCAAACGCAGCTGGCTGATAACAAAACCATAAACTAATTTAGCAGCCCACTTTGCACCTTTTAAAAGTACAAAGTGGGCAGGCAATACTAGGAGTAAAAATGCAAAATACAGCGCAAGCAGCACCCCCATCTAATGGATTAAGTGACGCTGAACTTAAACAGTTAAAAGACCTACAACGAGCCAACTCGTTAATACAAAATCATAATGTGTTAGTTGATCACATGTATACCGCCGATCCGTCTGCGCATGTGTTTAACGGCAAAGTGTATATTTATCCATCGCACGACATTGAATCAAAAAATGAAATTAATGATAACGGCGACCACTTTGCAATGCGCGACTACCATGTGTTTTCCCTTGACGAAAGCTCAGGCAAAGCCATAGACCATGGCGTAGCACTTTGTGTAGATGACGTAAAATGGGCAAGCAAGCAAATGTGGGCACCCGATGCAGCGCATAAACTTGGTCAGTATTACCTTTATTTTCCGGCGCGCGATCAGCAAGGTATTTTCAGAATTGGCGTTGCAAAAAGTGACAGCCCAACAGGTCCATTCAAAGCAGAAGATGATTACATTCAAGGGACGTTTAGTATCGACCCAGCTGTATTTGAAGATGACGACTCAAGCCATTATTTGTATTTTGGTGGCTTGTGGGGCGGGCAATTACAAAATTGGCAAACGAGCGAATTTAACAATGAAGACACCTATCCCAAAAATGGTGAACCTGCAATTCCTGCGCGTGTAGCAAGATTATCTGAAGATATGATCAGCCTAAGCGAAGACGTAAAAGAAGTTGTTGTACTCGATGAAAGCGGCTCGCCAATTACAGTGTGCGATAATAACCGCCGCTTTTTTGAAGGCCCTTGGGTACACAAACACAACGGTGTTTATTACTTTTCGTACTCAACAGGTGATACGCACAAAATTGTATACGCAACAGGCGATAACCCATACGGACCATTTACCTATCAGGGCGTTATTTTAAACCCAGTACTAGGTTGGACCACGCATCACTCAATTGTTAAACACAATGGTGATTGGTTTTTATTTTATCACGATAGCACGCTATCTGGCGGGCAAACCCATTTACGCAGTATGAAAATGGCTAAGCTTGAGCACGACTCAAACGGAAAAATTCAAACAATAAGCCCATATGAACACGCTTAATAAAAATAGTTACAAACAATGCAAATTATCTGCGTAAGCACCGCTACGGCTTTTATTTGCATAAAAAAGATATAGTCAATATGACCATAAATTTTTATTGTTAATGGTCAAAATAAGAGGAAGCTGAGGACATATGACAAAATGAAATATTTTAAAGCAAAAAATTAGCACAAAGAATTAGCATAAACGTGCTGTTATTTAACGGTTTTTAGTTAAGTAACACATGTTTAAAACTGGTTGTGGTCTTTGTAAAACGTTTAAAACATACACACACAATAATTATTTATTGACCGTAAAATGAAACAAATAGTTTACAATTATGTTTCGAGTAATTCTTAAAGTCTTGCAGTACGTCAATAATAATTAAATAAGAAAAAGGCATCATGATGTTTAAGAAAAAGATAATTTCAACAGCCATACTCGCTGCAATGGGTACCGTTACGCTTCCTCACCAAAGCTACGCTGCCGAAACTGTTGCCGATGAAGATGTAGAAATAATACAAGTAACCGGCATTAGAGGTTCATTGCAACGCTCTATGGATGTTAAACGCGACTCTTCTGGTATTGTCGATGCAATTTCGGCTGAGGATATGGGGAAATTTCCTGATACCAATCTTGCTGAATCGCTACAACGTATTACCGGCGTATCAATTGATAGAGCGGGCGGTGAAGGTAGCCGCGTAACAGTCCGTGGATTTGGACCTGCTAATAACTTAATTACTATTAATGGTCGTCAGCTTCCTAATACAACAGGTGACCGCACATTTGATTTTGCAAATGTCGCATCTGAAAGCGTATCGGGCGTGCAAGTTTATAAAACATCAGACGCAAGTGTTACCTCCGGTGGCATTGGCGCAACTATAAACTTAACAACAAATAGACCTTTAAATAGTCCAGGTATAAAAGCATCGTTTGGCGTAAAAGCTGTAGACGATCAATCAACCGACGAGGGTAGCATTACACCAGAGGTAAGCGGTTTATATTCGCAAACATTTGGAGATGACAAGTTTGGTATCTCGATTTCAGGTAGCTACCAAGACCGTGAAAGCGGTATGCAACAGTTTATTCAAGATCAAGGTTACAGAGCATCTGATTACACAAATACAGGGTGGGGCGGTGTACCTGCAGGCGCAGAAGGCGGAGCAAACAGGCCTACATCAGGTATTTACTCAAACCCGCAACAACCACGTTATGTGTTTGAAGAACGTCAACGTGAACGTGTAAATGGGCAGTTAGTATTTCAATATCAGCCTGTTGAAAACATTACAGCAACCCTTGATTACACGGGCTTTAAAACAACCGTTGAAGAGCAGCACACTGACGCCTCAGTATGGTTTAACTACGCTGGCGACAGAAGTGAATCTGTTTGGGCGGGCGAGCCTAACGCGTATCCACTTATTTACTCAGAAATTTATGACATTCAAAGTGATGCCGATTTCCGCGATACGTCGCTTACGGTAGGTTCTTGGGGTCGCGAAGAAAAAACAGATTCATTAGGCTTTAATTTAGAGTGGACAGTGTCTGATCAGCTTAACCTAGAGTTTGATCACCACAGTTCAAAAGCCTCAATGAAAGCAACTGATCCACGCCACGGTACACGTAACAATATTCAGTTACCATCGTACACACGTTCACGTACCGGGCTTGATTTAACCGGCGACTTACCCGGTATTGCTATTGGTAACATTGAAAATTTTACCCCAGAAACCATGCGTTTATCGGGTAGCTGGTTTGCAAACGACAAATACGATTCAGAAATCGATCAAACACAAATCTCAGGTAAGTACTTCTTAGACGACAGTTTAAGTATTGATTTTGGTGTTGCAGTTAATAAAGTAAATAACCATTACCGTCATACACAAGTGCAGCGCCCAGATTGGGGTGGGGTTGGTGTTGAGGGCGACTTTGCTGATATCGATTGGCGCCAAGATACTATTTTAGATAAGTTTCAAGCTAAAGCGGGTAACTTTGAAGGTACTGCAACACAAGGCGAATACGATTTATTTAATACAATCTTTTTTGCCGACTTTGATGCGATTGTAAATGCAGCAGAGTACGCAGATCCTATTGCCAACGTAGATAACCTTTATGGTGATTGTAAAGCAGCCGACGGCGCAGCGGCAGGACCAAACGGCGAAGGACAATTTTGTGCTTCAACCGATTGGGATGCAGCAACAAACCGCTTTACTGAAGAAAAAACGCAATCTGCTTTTGCTCAAGTAAATTACAAGGGTGAATTGAGCGGCATGTTCTTCGACCTGCAAATTGGCTTACGCTACGAAAAAACAGACGTATTTTCTAAAGCAACCGCACCAGGTTACAGCCGCGTAGAGTGGAACGAAGATACAGCCACATCAGTAACCGGTGTTACTGGTATTGAAACGCTAAGCCAATCGGCAGATTACAGTCAATTCCTACCTAATATTAACTTTAATATTGAAGTTGTTGAAGATGTAATGATCCGTGCAGCAGCGAGTAAAACTATTTCAAGAGCGGGCTACGGTCAGCTGCAAGGCGGTACAACTATTAATACCGGGGGTAGTTTAAGTGGTTATTCGGGTGGCTCTGGTAACCCAGGTCTTAAACCGCTTGAATCAATTAACTACGATTTATCAAGTGAATGGTATTACGACGAAGGAAGTTATATTTCGTTTGGTTACTTTAAAAAAGACGTAACAAATTGGATCACTACAGGCACTATCGACTCAAATATATTTAACTTATATGACCCATTAAATGGTGAAAAATTTAGAGCTGCATCAAGTGCACTAGGTGGTAATGCATCTAACGAAGACATCAGAAATTACATTTTTGAAAACTTTGCTGATGATCCAAATGTGCAGCCTAATTTTGATGAAGATGGTGAATTAGACGGTGGCACAATTGTTGGTGACCCAGACTCAGATGATCCAATTAACTTTAGAATAAACGTGCCTGTAAATGGCGACCAAGAATACACTATTGATGGCTTTGAATTTAATATTCAGCATTTATTTGGTGAGTCAGGTTTTGGCGGTATTTTTAACTACACTATGGTTGACTCAGGCCTTGAATACGACAACGACTCACTAGAGGATACAGAAGCACTAGTAGGGTTAAGTGACACGGCAAACGTGGTGTTCTTTTACGATAAAGAAGGCTTACAAGCGCGTATTGCGTATAACTGGCGCGACTCGTTTTTAAATGAGCGTCGTGTAAATGGCGATTTAACCGCACCAATTTACACCGATGAGTATTACCAAATAGACTTTAACGTAAGTTACGAAGTACCGGCAGTAGAGGGACTTACCGTATTTATTGAAGGTATAAACATTACTGACGAGTACGTAACATCGTACGGGCGTAAGCAAGAGCTGATTTATAACATCACTCAAACTGGCTCTCGTTACGGTTTAGGTGTTCGTTATAATTTTTAATAAATTACCCTTGTAGCAACCTTATAAAAGCCGCATTTTGCGGCTTTTTATTTGCCTAAATTAACCTAGTAATAATAATACTCAGCTGTTATAGTCAATGTGAATTTAACCTATTTGTTACATTTAACTCGTAGCAGTAGGTAAAGGCACACAACAACAATTGGAGCACACAATCCATGGCCAATCATGCATTATTAAATAATGTTGAGCATCAGCATTTAAAAATAAACCCTGCACGCAGCACACACTTAGGTGACGGGGTTTGGTACAGTGATACATTTGTGAGCGAATTTAGAGTCGCTCAAGCACATTATCCAATATTTTTTACCAAGGACGATACAACAAATACATTTTCGCCGGTGTGTTTGTACGGCATAAATAAAGACGAAAACTTATTTTTAGTAAACCAGCAATGGCAAGCACACTACATTCCGTTAAGTATGCAGCGACTGCCTTTTGCTATTGCTACTCAAAATACAATGCAAAACGGTGTAGCAACGCAAGAGCACATGCTTAGCATTGATTTAGACTCACCAAAAGTATCAACAAAGCAGGGTATTAACTTATTTTTAGAACATGGCGGGAATAGCGATTACCTCGAAAACGTAATAAATGTGCTCGATAATCTGCATCATGGTTTACAACAAAACCAGCCCTTTATTAAAACCTTAATTAAACATGGTTTACTTGAGTCGGTATCCCTAGAGCTTGATTTAGTAAACGGGCTTAAACATAACTTACTCGGTTTTTACACCATAAACGAAGACACGCTTAACCAACTAAGTAGCGATGCAATTGCGCAGCTGCACTCACAAGGGGATTTAGCGTGTATATACATGGTCATTGCCTCGCAAGTACATGTACGTGATTTAGTCGCGCTTAAAAACGAGCAACTTATGCTACAAAAGCACGTTGTGTAAGTGCTTAACTATGGAAAATTTAGAAAATAAAATTCAAACGCTTAATGGCTTAACTCCCAGCACGTTACCCAAGGAACTTTTAAACTCGCCTGTGCCTATTGTACTGAAAGGGTTTGTGAGCGATTGGCCCCTCGTTATTGCCGCTAAAAAATCTGATGCAGCTGCAATTGATTATTTAACACCGTTTTACGAAGGTTTTTTAGTTAACACTTGCACAATACCTGCCAGTCAAAGCGGGGTTGTAGGGTATAACCCCGATATGAGCGGTTTTAACTTTACTAATCAACAAGCGGCATTTATTAGTGCGCTTGAGCAAATAACGCAAAGTGCAAATAACCCACAAGCCGACACTTTATACATTGGCTCTACTAGCATTGCACAGTGCTTACCTGGTTTGGTTAATCACTGCCAAGTTAACGCATTAAACGAAGGCTGTTTATTTAATGTATGGGCAGGCGGAAAAGTTACCGTACCAGCACATTACGACGTAGCGCAAAATTTAGCATGTTGCGTTGCAGGTAAAAGGCGTTTTACTTTATTTGCCCCCGATCAAATAGACAATTTATATATAGGTCCGCTTGATAAAGCACCCGGTGGTCAGCCAATAAGCTTAACCACTACAACTGCACCTAACTTTGAGCAGTTTCCTAAGTTCGAGCAGGCAATAAAAGCGGCAATTACCGTTGATCTTGAAGCCGGCGATGCCCTTATATTGCCCAGCATGTGGTGGCACCAAGTAGAGGGGCTTGGCAGCTTAAATATACTGTTTAATTATTGGTTTAAAAATACGCCTGCGGTTTATGGTCAGCCTACTAATGCGTTGCACCTTGCTATTTTAAACATACGTAATTTACCAAAGCATGAGCGCGCAGCATGGCAACGTTTGTTTAATTGCTACGTATTTTCCGATAACGAATTTACTCACATCCCAGAGCCTGCACAGGCTATTTTAGCAAAGCCAATGGATGAGCTTGCAGCACGTAAATTAAGAGCCGAATTACAAAATAAATTAAGACGCTAAGCGTACTTGTAAGGTTTGAAATATGAATCAAAATGCAATTAAAAAAATAGTAATAGCAGGTGGCGGCACCGCTGGTTGGATGTGCAGCGCTGCAATGGCAAAGCTGCTAGGTAAAAATATTGAAGTGTGCTTAGTTGAATCCGATTTAATACCTACCGTAGGGGTCGGGGAGTCTACTATCCCTACGCTGCATATATTTCATGATTTACTAAAAATCAGCGAATCAGAATTTATGGCAGCCACTAACGCCACGTTTAAATTAGGCATATCGTTTGAGGGCTGGAAACAAAACCAGCAAAGCTACTTTCACTCATTTGGTTATGTTGGGCAAGGCTGTTGGGCTGCAGGTTTTCAGCACTTTTGGCTAAAAGGTATGCAACAAGGTGTTGCAGCCGATATTGGCGACTATTGCACAGAGCACGTAGCAAGTCGCTTGGGTAAATTTGCCGTAGTGCCGAATCAAGACCGTAACCATGCTTATCAGTTAGATGCCGGTTTGTACGCTAAATTTTTACGAAATTTTGCAGAGAAAAACGGCGCTAAACGTATAGAAGGCATGATAAGCAAAGTTAATTTAGAGCCCACCAATGGCTTTATAAAATCGCTTACTTTAGGTGACGGGCAAATTATTGAGGGCGATTTATTTATAGATTGCACCGGCTTTAAAGGTTTATTAATAGAGCAAGCGCTACACACCGGATACGAAGATTGGAGCCATTGGCTCCCGTGCGACAGCGCAGTAGCAGTGCAAACAGAATTAGTAAGCCCAATAGTGCCATACACACGTGCAATGGCGCATAAATGTGGTTGGCAGTGGCAAATACCGCTGCAAAGCCGCCGTGGTAATGGCTTAGTGTTTTGTAGTAGATACATGAGCGATGATGAGGCAAAAACAGCGCTCCTCAATAACGTAGAAGGCAAACCTATTAATGAGCCGCGCGTTATTAAATACCGCACCGGTACACGGCGTAAACATTGGAACAAAAACTGTGTTGCTATTGGCTTGGCAAGTGGTTTTATTGAGCCGCTTGAATCAACCAGTATTCATTTAATTCAGCAAAGCATTATTAGATTAATGCAAAACATGCCAACCAAAGTAATCGAGTCGTGCTATCAAGATGACTTTAATAACAAAATGCGCTTTGAAGCCGAAAACATTCGCGACTTTATTGTGCTTCATTACCATGTGACGCAGCGCACCGACAGCGACTTTTGGCGTTACTGTAAAAACATGCCAATTCCAGAGTCGCTTGCCAAACGCATTGAGCTATTTAAGCAAAGTGGGCATGTATATAAAGTAGAGCAAGAGCTATTTGGCGAAGCATCGTGGTTACAAGTGATGTTAGGGCAAGGGCTACTGCCGCAAAATTATCACCCAATTGTTGATAGCATGAGCGATGATGAGCTTAAACGATTTTTAGAATCAATAAAAAATCATGTGGCTAAAAAAGCAAATAGCTTACCGAGTCATATTGATTTTATTAATCATTATTGCAAGGCTAAGTAAGTATTATGCTAACACTTGGCAATAACTTACAGCCGCAATATGAGTTTATAGGGCAAGAGCAAACGCCAATTATTATAATTGACGACTACCTAAGTGTGCCGCAAAAACTTATAAACCTAGCGCAAAGTGCTGCTCAAAGTAATGGGGAGTTTAAACCCGACGAACTCACTCAATACCCAGGTTTACGCATGCCGCTGCCAAAGCAATGTGTGGTTGATTACCTAAAGCCTCTTATACAGGGGTTTTATAACGTATTTAACATTGGGCAAACACTTACCCCATACCCAAAAGATAATACCCTATCGTTAATTACTAAAACGGAGCAGCAGCTATCACCAATACAAACCTTGCCACACTTTGATACAAACGATCCTAACTTAATTGCCATTATTCATTACCTTGGAGAGGGGCCGCATGGCGGAACGGGGTTTTTTAGACATAAAAAAACAGGGTTTGAAACAATAAGCTCAAAGCGCAAAAACACGTATTTAACATATGCTCAGAAGTACCTTGAATTAGATAATGCAAAGCCTAGTTATTGCACCACACAGCACAGTGAATTTGAGTGCTATAAGCACATAGAATATAAGCCAAATAGACTTATTGTGTTTCCTGGGTATTTGCTGCACACCAGTTTACTTAACACCTCTACCGATATTTCGTCGTGTCCACAAACAGGGCGGCTAACGGCTAATATGTTTGTTCATTTTAAATAGGATTACTATGTCTTTTTCTTTACCTAGATTCGCATATAAAGGTTGGCTATTAAGCTTTGTTGTATTGGCGCTGAGTATGGCAACAGTGCAAAAAAGTCATGCTACAGGGTTTGATACCCTCCCTAAAAAGCAATTTAATGTTCTGCTATTTACAAAAACCGCAGGGTGGCACCATAAGTCGCAAACCGAAGGCGTTAAAGCGCTAGAAGGCTTAGCCGATAAGCACTTTTTTAACTTAATTTGGCACGAAGAAAGCCATTATTTTAACGACGATTACTTAAAAAATGTTGATGTAGTGGTATTTTTATCAACCACGGGCGATATTTTAAACCCAAAAGAGCAAGCCGCGCTTGAGCGATTTGTAAAAGCAGGCAAAGGCTTTGTTGGCATTCATAGCGCATCAGATACCGAATACGATTGGCCGTGGTATCAAAAGTTGGTGGGGCGCACCTTTAACATTCATCCTGTTATTCAAACTGGCGTACTAAGTAAAGTGCCTAATACTCGCTTTATTGGCTTAAACCATATGCCGCAGGAAATGCTTTGGACCGACGAGTGGTACGAGTTTGGGCCAGAGCTCACTAAGTTAAACTACTTACTCACCGTTGATGAGCAAACTTACAACCCAACTGCTGATTGGGGTAATAACAAAACAGGCTCGGGTATGGGGGCGTTTCATCCTATTTCGTGGTATCACAATTACGATGGCGGACGCTCGTTTTATACAGCCCTTGGGCATACTAATGCGGTGTATAAAAGTGAGTTTTTAACCGAGCATATTTATGGCGGAATTTATTGGGCTGCAACGGGTAAAGGGTTAAAAAAGTAGCAATTAATAAATAACTAATAAATACGCTTTTTAGCACAATTCATGTCGATTCAGGCTACTTTTTTTAAGCGGCCTTTTATATTTAAGCATTTCTTAAGCACCTCACACATTTCACTTAGTTTATAAAACAGATAAATAGTTTTGAGAACCTCTTGATCAAATGGTCAAAAAGACTATGTTAAATTGCACGCTAATATAATTCAAATAAAGAGGATAAACATGAAAGTATTTTTTAAAATAACAACTTTATTGTTAACACTAATAAGCTATCAATCACTTGCTGCATTTAATAATAACCCATCGAGTGTAGGCGCCGACAGTTCAGGGGCATACCGTAACCTCGCACAAGAAATGGGTAAAACAAACATACAACAAAAGGTGAATAGTACTTTTGACAATATGTTTGGCTATAACAACACACAACAACTTTACTACCCGTACACCGAAAACGGTGTTTATAAAGCACACTACATAAAAGCAATTAACCCAGACGAAGGCGACGATATAAGAACAGAAGGGCAATCGTGGGGAATGACCGCTGCTGTCATGCTTAATAAACAAGAAGAATTTGATAACCTATGGCGCTTTGCAAAAGCGTATCAAAAAAATCCAGACAACCACCCTGATGCTAAAAAACAAGGCGTTTACGCGTGGAAACTAAAGCTTAATCAAAACGGCTTTGTTTATAAAGTAGATGAAGGCCCCGCTCCGGATGGCGAAGAGTATTTTGCTTTTGCACTACTTAATGCCTCCGCTCGTTGGGGTAATTCGGGGGAGTTTAACTACTACAACGATGCAATTACCATGTTAAACACAATTAAAAATAAGCTGATGGAAAACCAAATAATCCGCTTTTCGCCTTATTTAGATAACTTAACAGATCCTTCTTACCATATACCTGCGTTTTACGACTACTTTGCTAATAACGTAACTAACCAAGCAGACAAAACTTACTGGCGACAAGTAGCCACAAAAAGTAGAACCTTACTCAAAAACCATTTTACAAAAGTAAGTGATAATCCGCATTGGAACTTACCTACATTTTTATCGCGCTTAGATGGCAGCCCTGTTATTGGCTACATTTTTAACGGCCAAGCAAACCCAGGTCAATGGTATGAATTTGATGCATGGCGCGTAATTATGAATGTGGGTTTAGACGCGCATTTAATGGGTGCTCAAGCGTGGCATAAAAATGCAGTTAATAAAGCACTTGGCTTTTTAAGTTATGCAAAAACAAACAACAGTAAAAACTGTTACGAGCAAGTGTATTCGTACGGTGGTGCGCAAAACAAAGGCTGTGCAGGCGAAGGTCAAAAAGCCGCGAATGCAGTAGCGTTACTTGCTTCAACAAATGCTGGGCAAGCAAATGAATTTTTTAACGAGTTTTGGTCTTTATCGCAACCAACCGGTAGCTACCGTTACTACAATGGTTCGCTGTATATGTTAGCTATGCTGCATGTATCGGGCAATTTTAAGTTTTATAACAACACGTTTAATTAAAATAACGGTGCTTAAGTAGCAAAAACCTAAGTAGTAAAAGCTTAGGCAGTTAAACCTAGATAATAAAAACCGGTGTAACCAAGTTACACCGGTTTTTATGCTTAACTTTCTCTTTAATAAGTTGCTTAACTAATTTAATTAATTAGCCAAACCCGCTACTTTTACATCAAGTGTAAATAACCCCTTAGCGGTGGTTATTAATAACGTTTTTCGATTTTTACCACCAAAGGCAAGGTTGGTTACATTAGGGCCCAGTTCAATTTTATCGATAAATGCACCTTCTGGAGTATAAATATTAATAACGCCTTTTTTGTGGCTGCTAACGTAAATATTGCCAGCGGAGTCTACTTTTATGCCATCGGGCGAGGTTACTTTAATAAAGTCTTCGCGTGGTGAAATATCACCGTTTTCATCAATAGTGTATTTGCTTACGCGGTTGCTAAAGTCGCCAATATAAAGGGTATGCTGATCTGGGGATAGTGCCACACCGTTGGGCTTTTCAAGCGTAGCGTCAATTAAACTAAGTGTGCCCGTATTACTTAACTTATACACGCCGGTATAAGGAATTTGTTGAGTGCGTTCGCCTATTTGCCAGTTAGGATCGGTAAAAAATATATCGCCATTTTTATGCATAGTCATATCGTTTGGCGAGCTAAAGCTTAGCCCATCAAATTCGCTAACTATTACGGTATTAGTTTTACTTTTTATATTAATTTTAGAAAGCGACTGCGTACTATGGTTAAGGTTATAAAGGTTGCCGCTTTTTGCATACAGGCCATTTGTACCACTGTGTTTTAAATAAGTGGTGAGGGTATTGGGCAGCACTAATTTATAAATGGTCGAATCAGGGCCAAGTGCTTGCGAGCTAGCAAAGTTCATTTCTGAAAAATAAAACGCATTGTCTTGGCTTGACCACGTTGGGCCTTCTAAAAATAATAAATTGTCACTAACAAGTGTGGGTGTTACGCCCTTTATTAATGGCGACTGCTCATTGCTTTGGCTTTTTACAGTGTTTAACAAAGGCGTATTTTCAGGTTGTTGTGCCAGCGCTGCTTTATTAAAACAGAGCATTAATACAACTAAGCTTAGCGTTTTTTTGTGTGTTTTTAGCATAGACGTTTACTCAGGTTTGTTTAATTTATAATTAATGGTCATTTTGACTATATCATTTATTTTTTTCGTTGTATGATATTTATCGAAAATAATAACGATTCAACGGAGCACACACATGCATAAAACACACACACTCAGCCTGCTTTTACTTGCAGGGTCATTAAGCGTAAACGCTGCACAAGACCAAGCTTTTAAAAACACCTTTGCAGACTCATTCAAAATGGGGGTTGCTGTAAATCAAGATATAGTGACAGGCAAAAACGCAGCCGCGCGGTCAATTATTGCTAAGCAATTTAATACAGTCACCCTAGAAAACGCCATGAAAGCAGAAGTAATTTACCCACAGCAAGGTAAGGTCGATTTTAGTGGTGCAGATGCGTTTATAGATTTTGCCAAGCAAAATAACATGTTTACCGTAGCCCACACCTTAGTGTGGCATAACCAAACGCCTGATTGGTTTTTTACAAATAGCAAAAATGAGCCAAATACCCCAGCAGAGCAGTTAGAGCAAATGCGCAAACACATAGAGCTTGTAGCAGGGCGCTATAAAAACAAAGTAGATGCGTGGGATGTAGTTAATGAAGTGATTGCTGATGATGGCTCTTATCGCCCAACTGTGTGGGTTAACCGCGTTGGTGATGGCGATACTATGGTAAAAGCCGCGTTTAAATACGCCCAGCAGTATTCACCTAATACCGAGCTTTACTACAACGATTTTAATGCATGGCGACCAGAAAAAAGAGACGGCATTATACGCATGATCAAAATGCTGCAAAAAGAAGGTATCCGCATTGATGGCATTGGCATACAAGCGCACTGGGGGCTTAACTTTCCTAAAATGCAATACATTGAACAAGCCATCGATGCATATGCCGCGCTGGGTATAAAAGTGATGATCACCGAGCTTGATATAGACGTGCTGCCTTTAACAAAAGAAGGGCAAATTACCGGCACCGATATGATGAAACCACAGTTTCAGCTAGAAGAGTTTGAAACCTACCTCGACCCTTACAAAAATGGCTTGCCAAGCGACGTAGAGGCGCAACTAAACGCCCGTTATAAAGCCTTGTTTGAATTGTTTTATGCAAAGCGCGACAAGATAGACCGCGTAACCTTTTGGGGATTACACGATGGTATGTCGTGGAAAAACGACTACCCAATCCCAAACAGAACAAACTACCCATTACTATGGGATCGTAATTTAAACCCTAAGCCAGTTATTAAAACCATTACTGAAGTAGTTCAGTAAATCGCATTGTGTAGTCAAAGCCGAGTATTTTTAAATACTCGGCTTTTTTTGTTTGCAAATTTTTATATGGAGGCAAATAAAAGTCATTTTACTAAGCGATTAGCTGGTAAACCTTGATCTTACCTAAGTAATACAAGCACAAGTATCACTTACACCTTCTCTTTAATTATTTTTATCAGACTCAAATCAAACTCAAAGCATACTCAATATTAAACGGGTCAAATTTTAGCCTTGATCCTTATTGTTAAATAGACTATAACAATGTTGGTTTTAGGTTAATTTTATGATTGCATATTCACACACACGATATAAAACAATAAATTTTAATTTAAACCTTAACTATAACTTTATGATTTTAAATTTATATTTGTACCTTTGTACAAAGTAAATATTAACGTTTGAAGAGATATTAAAATAATAAATATAAATGACTGTTTGTTTTTCTAATTAGTTGTAGTCATATTGAATAATAGATTTTGATAATGCAGTAGAAATACTCTTATCATATTTTATTCACTCAAATGGCTTTACTGCACCTAGTTTAAAAACGACTCATTTATTGCTTTAGTCTAAGGAATAAAAAATGAATAAATCGATTTTTCGTAACACCGGATTAGTGACCTTAGTATCACTATTAATGGCGTGCGGGGGGAATAGTAAAGATACACCGGTGCCTGAACCTATACCGGAAGTAGTAGCCCCTGATACTCCAGCGCCTGAAGCGCCAATAGCAGCTGAAATAGCAAATGGTGGGTTTGAAGAAGACACTACAGGGCAAACAACGCCCGTCGGAAATTGGGTATTTAGACCAGATCAAGAATCAAGCGCTACTTCTACTATAGAGATAATTGAATCGCAAGAAGGCGTTAATACTTACAAAGGCACCAAAGCAGCTGAGGTTATTGTTAATACATTGGGTGACAACCCTTGGGGAATTGAAATAGCTTATGAAGACCTTCCTATCACTGGAGGTAAAAATTACGAGTTTAGTGTTTGGGCCAAAGGTGAAGAGGGAACCAGTGCCGATTTTTGGATTCAAACACCTGCGCCAGATTATGGTCAACTTAGCCTAGTAAAAGAAACACTCACAGGCGAGTGGCAAAAAATAACATTAACAGCCGCAACAGCCGAAGCTGACTCTTTAGTTAGGCTGGCAATTCACTTTTCAAAAGAAGAGAACATTAACAAGTCTATTTACCTAGACGAATTTTCAGGCTTTATTTTAGACGATGTACCAGCAGAAGAAATACCTGATGTTCAATACAGCGAAGTGACAGCACAAAGTTTAAAAGCATTAGCACCTAATTTTAATATTGGTGTAGCTGTTCCTGCGGGTGGATTTGGTAACAGCATAATAGACAGACCAGAGATTAAAACGATTATTGAACAACACTTTAATCAACTCTCTGCTGAAAACATTATGAAGCCTACCTATTTACAACCAACCCAAGGTGAATTTTTTTACGATGATTCTGATGAGCTAGTTAACTACGCCAAAGACAACTCACTTACGGTACATGGTCATGTTTTTGTGTGGCACTCGCAAATTGCACCTTGGATGCAAAGTTTTCAAGGTGATAAAGCCGCGTGGATAACCATGATGGAAAATCATATCACTCAAGTTGCCACTCATTTTGAAGAAGAAGGCGATAACGATACGGTAGTTAGCTGGGATGTAGTTAACGAAGCATTTATGGAAAACGGTAAATACCGTGGTGAAAAAACCACAAACGACAGCGCCGACGAATCTGTGTGGTTTGAAAATATAGGTGCTGAATTTTTACCGTTATCATATAAAGCGGCAAGAGCGGCCGATCCTGATGCCGACTTATACTACAACGATTACAACCTGATTTGGAATGCCGATAAATTAGATGCCGTTATATCTATGGTTAACGATTTTCAAAACAATGGTGTGCCTATTGATGGTATAGGGTTTCAATCTCATATTTCACTTAACAGCCCTGATATTTCAACCATTCAGGCACACCTTCAAAAAGTGGTCGATATTCGCCCTAAAATCAAAGTAAAAATTACCGAGCTAGATGTTCGTATGAACAACGAAGGCGGCATTCCTCTAACTTACTTAACAAGTGAAAGAGCGGACGAACAAAAGCAGTACTACTACGCTATTGTTAAAACATACCTAGAAACGGTACCTGAAGATCAACGCGGTGGCATAACTATTTGGGGCGTAATTGACGAGGATAGCTGGTTACAAAACTGGCCAGAGCCAACAACAGAATGGCCTCTGTTATTTTTTAATGACTTTACTGCAAAGCCTGCCTTGCAAGGATTTGCTAATGCATTAAAAGAGCTAATTGAAGTAGCTGAACCAGCACCTTCATCAGAGCTGCTAACTAATGGCGACTTTGAAGACGGACTAGATTCATGGCAAGCCCGTGGCAGTGCAAGTATAACTCTTGAAACAACCCAAGCTCACACTGGCAATAATAGCGCTTTAGTACAAGGGCGAACTGAAACGTGGAATGGCATACAAAAGGATATAAAAGGCTTATTTAGCGCAGGTGAAACGTATAACGTATCTGCGTGGGTTAAGTTATTTGACGACAGCACAACAGTGTCGCCAGGAATAAAACTCACGCTACAAATAGAGCACACTAGCACCGAGTACCTTGAGCTTACACCCGTCACTACCGTTAACGCGGGTGACTGGGTACAGCTTTCGGGCACTTACACACATTCAATTACAACGCAGGAAAGCGCCGCTTTACTTTATGTGGAGTCAAACGAACTGACTGCTGATTTTTATGTAGACGACGTATCGGTCACTTTGGTTGAATAATAAACCTAACTAAAAGTAATTAACCCTAGAGTAAATAGTCTGTATTTTTATACAGACTATTTTTTGCGTGTGTTCTAATTGTTTATACATGATGCAGCAGGGTAATCAGCATTACCTTTTGAGGTGGCTTAATAGCATGCCTTGATAAACGATTACCTAATACCAAACAAAGTGTCCAATACGATGGGATTGCGATTTAAATCCTCGGCTTTATTAGAACTATCACAAAAAGAAAAAAGAGAAGTTCCTCATGAGTTTATTGCATCAGAAAAAGAACGCGGAGTTTAAAGTTAATAACTAGCAATACGTTATAGTGTTTAGTACTAATATAGGAAATAGACTAGGATAAGTTGCTATCAATTAGTTATGAAATTGTCCTTTACTAATATTGTTATGTTCAAGGAGATTGCTTTTGGAACTTTGTGAAACATCAAAAGATTATGAACTACTTACCCAAAAGATATATAAATCTATATTGGAGTCAGAAGGTGTTGAGAACCTTGAAGTTAAGCATGATCAGAAAATTAAAGGTAAGTCAGGGGTAGAACATCAAATAGATGTTTTTTGGGAATATAAATATGCAGGCGTTAGTCATAAAGTACTTATAGAGTGTAAATATTATTCTAAACCAATATCACTAATCCATGCTCGAAACATGTTAGGGCTACTTAATGATATCGCAAATAGTCAGGGATTAATTGTTACCACACAGGGATTTCAATCTGGAGTAGTTGATTTCTGTAATCACTATGAGATAAGTCTAAAAAGAATCAGACCCCCGGAAGGCTCAGATTGGGATGGATGCATTCAGATTGTGGATATAAGCGGTGAGATTTATCAAAAACAATACTTACATTTAGCTGTTGCTTTTGATGCACGAGATCCTGAAACAAAGAAATTTTTTGAAGCTAATGAAATGGAAGTATCTTTCAATGTATATGATTCAACTATTGAAGATGGTGGTGAGGTATTATTTATTAGTGACTGGCTTGATAAAAATATTATTGATAATTTAATTGAGTGTAATGTTAAGAAAGAAGATGTAATTGAACCTACAGAAGCTCGAGTTATTTTTCCATCTGGAGAAAAATTAAAACTTCGTAATGTGAAAGTTTTATGGGAGTTAACAAAACAGGATTTATTTGTTTCTGTTGATGCTAAAGATTTCGTACATGCTGTTTTAGAGGATTTTAGTTCTGGTAAAGTTGAATATACATTAAGCAAATAACAACACTAAAATTTAGCATAAGAAGATATAGTTGAAATTTCTCACTTTGTTCAACGTTTAGTTAGTTTTAGAATTTATATACAGACAGGAGTTTAAAATTATATTCACCAAAGATCTTTTGACTTCATCATAACTAAATAATATATAATAATAAGCACAAAACAGCCTGATCTAATATCAGGCTGTTTTTTTCCTCTAAAAGCGAAGCGCCTCTTAACCTCTTTGTGCATAATTCACTTAGTCTATTTCACTAAAAAACTCAAAAAGCCATTCAAAACTACTTAGCTTGATACCTCACTACCACAAACTTAAGTGGCACATCGCCGTTGTTATAAATGCCGTGTACGTCATTAGGGGCTGCAAATAAAATATCTCCAGTATGCGCTGGCTGACTTTTGCCATTAAGCGTCCACGTGCCAGAGCCTTCGAGGATCATTAAGTATTCTTCATCGGGATGCTGGTGGGCGGGATGTATTTCGTTATTAGGTTTAATAACCGCAACGCCCGTAATAGCGCCTTTGGTGAGTGGTGTATCGCCATAAAAATAAGTATGAAAATCACCGCCTTCGTAGTGAGTAATGTGCGCGTCTTTTTGACTCACAATAGCTGATGTAAGTTGTGCGGGTTTATCTGCTGCGTTTACAGGTAATGCTATGGTGGCTGCGGCTGTAAGTAATACGCCGGTTATACAATGTTTAACTGTTAAATGATTCATGTTTGTTATCCTTATTATTTAGCGCTTAGGCTAATTAAATAAACCCAGTCGTTGTTAGGTGTGTTGGGTGGTGTTGCCAGTTGTGTACTCGTTGCGGTATTTACACAAAAGCGCTTGCCGTTTATATAGTTGTTAGTTCGTGGGTTAAACCAATCTAGTGTGTAACACGCTTTAGGTAATGTGACCTGAGCTTGGCTTGCGTTACTAAAATAAAATAAGTAAAACAATGAGTTATCACTTAACGCCCAGCCTGTTTTTGTAAGCTCTGGGGTGGGTGTAAGCTTTGTAAATGGCACGTATTTTTGAAAAAACGCAACAGCGTTGGTCATCGCTAAATAGTAATTTTTGTAAGGCGTTAAATCTTGCTCTGTTAAGTCGCCGCCACCGCCTAAATAAAACTCAATACCTGCGCCACCTGCCATAAATGAGGCCCACACGTTACTTTTACGCCACGTATCTACATTGTTTGCATACTCGTAAATATAGGCTTCGTCCATGGTGATCACCCACGGATGAGGGTTGCTTTGAGTAAGCTGGCGGTACTTTAAAACATCACTGTAAGTGGTGTTTGTTTTAAGTTCACCTTGTAAGCTTGCCCCTGTGTAGGCGGGGTAGCCCAAAATGTTGTCGTTTGGTTCATCGTAAATGTGGTAGTCGAGCGACGGGCCGTTATGTATTACAATATGCTCAGGGTAGTAGGTGAGTGATTGAAAGTAATCGGCAAATTGCTTTCTTTGTTTTGTGGTATTAGCTTTTTGTTGTTTATCGTCGCCGCTTGGATCTTGCCAGCCGTTTTCTTCGCCTATATTCCACGTGGTTGCTAAATGATAGCCAAAGCGGGCAAATAACTCGCGATAGTAAATTTTGCGACTAACAGCAAAGTCGTTTTTAAGCTGGCTTTCGTTCCATTCAAACAGTGATTCGTTTTCGGTTTCGCTCATTACAAAGTGAGTCATTATGCCTTTTTGCTGCATGTGGCTAAATACAATATCCCACTGGGCTAGTTTAGATACATCGTAGCGTGTGGTTTGGGTTTTACTAAGCCATGGCCAAACTTGGTCGCCATCGCCGTAGGCGTTCATGGTTAAAAAGTAATACGCGTTAATGTTAAGCGACGCTAAATAATTAATTAGCCCAATAATGCCTTTAGAAGATTGATGAATACTGTTATCAGTCTCTGTATTGATTGTTTGCCATGTAGGGTCGCTATTTTGCCAATGCTTTATGTGCGCTTGGTAGTTACGCTTTGTGGGAGTGGCATCAAACCCTGAAAAGCCAAGCAGCACTTCTGGACTGTTAGCACCTGCTTTTAAAAAGTACTCTTTTGAGCCATTAAACTGCAAATAAGGTTTATTAACGTATTCAAGCTTACCTTTGTTTTTAAAGTCTTTACTGCTGGATGACTTAGTGGCGGCGGTAACATTAAACTCGCCTGTTTGTTTATCAAAAAAACCGGCTGATTGCTCATTTGTAACAGTATTTAATGGCACGCTTGCGATATTACGGCCTTTAACAAATGAGAGTGTATAGCGCCATTTGCCAAGTTCGTTGGGCGAAAACAAAACCTGCCATTTGTTGCCTGCTGTTGCATGTGTTTGAGCAGTGTTTGCATCGGCCGCATAATACCCAGGTACTGTATATTGTTTATTAGTGGGGCTGGTAAATGTGGCATCTAAGCGGTATTCGGTAAAAGGGTTAGGCGTGGCAAGCTCGCTGGTGTGCGGGCCTTCAAGGGTTAAGCTTAATTTATGCCAAATAGGCACGTGAGTGCTGGTTTGCTCCGCGCGAATTATGGCGCTGAATATAAATGAGGCGAAAAATGAGCTAATTAACAGAAGCCGTTTTATTGTTATTTTTTTCATGTGTATCCTTGCTAATTTTGTTGCTAGTAAAGTGTGCAATTAAGAAATGTATGCTGTGTTATTTTTGTTCAGTCTATTTTAATAAAACGTTGTTGTCAAAAAGACTATATGGTGTTAAGTTTACGTTGCACACTAAAAAACACACAACAGGTACATCATGCATAAAAATAAACTTACGATTGCTATTTTATTAGGAATGTCGAGCCTTGCACTTGGCTGTAATGGTGCAGCAGAGCAAAGTAAACCGACATTAAAATCGCAAAAAGCGCCGGAGCAATTAACGCTTAAAGCGCAATTTAAAGACCACTTTAAAATAGGTACAGCGATTAGCCGCGACCAAATATTAGGGGCTTTGCCTGAAGATTTAAATGTAGCTAAAGCGCAATTTAATACTTTTACGCCAGAAAACTCAATGAAGTGGGAGCGTATACACCCAGAGCTAGAAACGTATGACTTTGAAGCCGCTGATGCGCTAGTTCAGTACGCACAAGAGAACAATCAAGAGTTAGTTGGGCATACATTAGTCTGGCATTCGCAAACTCCTGACTGGGTTTTTGAAGACGACCAAGGCGAACCACTTACTCGTGACGCATTACTTAAGCGTATGCAAAACCATATTAATACTGTTGCAGGGCGCTATAAAAACCGCATTTTTGCATGGGACGTGGTAAACGAAGCACTTAACGAAGACGGCACACTGCGTGAATCTAAATGGAGCACCATTATTGGTGACGACTTTATAGAATACGCGTTTAAATACGCTAAACAGGCAGCACCTAATGCCAAGTTATATTACAACGATTACAACTTGTATAAGCCAGAAAAAAGAGCCGGTGCAATTGCGCTTATTAAAAATTTGCAAAGCAAAGGTATTCAAATTGATGGTATTGGTATGCAAGCGCATTACTCGCTTGATAACCCAGAGCTTTCGTTAATGGAAGACTCTATTGTGGCATACGCTGCAACGGGCATTGATGTGATGATAACCGAGCTTGATATTTCGGTATTACCGTTCCCTGAAGGTGAAGAACAAGGCGCTGATATTTCGTTAGATATTGCGCTACAAGAGCGCTTTAACCCATACCCGAATGGTTTACCGAGCGAAGTAAATACCCAGTTAGGCGAGCGCTATAAAGCCGTGTTTAACATACTTAAAAAGCATGACGATAAAGTAAGTCGCGTAACACTTTGGGGTATAAGCGATGCAGGCACTTGGCGTAACGATTGGCCAATGCAAGGGCGCACCGATTACCCATTATTAATTGACCGTGAGCTAAAACTTAAAAGCTTTGTAAGCGATTTATAATAGTAAAAAACATTTAACCTCCCGTAAAGGATCGCCTAATAGCGATCCTTTTTTGGTTTTAAGCGCTTAAAATAGCTATTTTTGATAGGTTTATTATTAAGATTTCAAGTTAGTTAAGCAGTAACTAATATGCGTTTGCAAAGGCACTTGTGGTGTTAAATAGCTAAATGGGAAGTGTGGGTTATTAGGGCTGTCGGGGAAAAATTGGGGTTCTAGGCATATACCGTCGTATGCATTAAACGGAGTTTTTAAATGCTGCCCTGTATAAACCTGAATGGCAGGGTAGTTAGAGAATACACTCAGCACTAGTTTTGTATCGGCGCTTGTAAGCTCTGCGTGTTGCTTATTGGTTTGCAGGTTAAGTACTTGCTCGGTTACAAAGTTATGATCGAGTTTATCGGCTTTATTAAGCACCCGCGCATTTGTGTAGTCAAAAGTGGTATTTGCTACAGGCGTTATTAAACCTGTGGGAATGGCGTTTGTATCTACGGGGGTATAATACGCGCCGGCCAGTTTTAATGCATGCCCTTGTGCGCTGTTATTAATGCCATTTAAATTAAAGTACGGGTGTGCTGTTGGCCCTGCAATGGTTTTTTTATTACTGGTAATTGTAAATTTAATATCAAGATTACTGTGGCTTTTACTGTTAGTGGTAAAGGTATACAGCACGTTAAATGTAGTTTTACCTGGGTAGCCGTTGTATCCATCGGGTAGGGTAATACTTAAACTTAATGCATTTTTGTGATGATAATCGAGCTGCCAAAACAAGTCGCTTAATGCTTTTTGGCCGCCGTGAAGTTGGTTTACTCCTTCGTTTTTATTAAGTACATAGGTTTTATCATCAATGTTTATTTGGGCGTTACTTAGCCTGTTTGCATAAGGGCCGGCTATAGCGCCTAAGTAAAACGTGTCGTTTAAATAATCATTAATATTAGAATAGCCAAGTACAATATTTCGTTTTTTATTATCAATATGGGTAACCCAGCTGGTAAGCCGGGCACCGTAGTTAATAATAGAAATAGTGTCGTTTACCTCATTACTTAGCGTGTATTGAACAAGTGAAGTTGTCATGATGGTTACTCTTTTAATTGTTCGCTCTAGCTTTTTTAATTTCTTCTTTTACGATTGGGTACAGATCGTAAGTTGGGTAAAACTCAGTGCTGTAAGCTTTCCAACCATAACGTTCAATCGATAAGTTTACTTTTGGTAACAGCGCTGCCGGAAAGCGCAAAGTGACTACTTGCCCTATGCCCATAATTACTTTCCAAGATTCTACCTTTGCGCCCTCTGGCGGAAAATGTTTGTAAAAGTTAGCGTTATTGAGTATTTCTTTTATTTCAGAGAGATTTTTTGATTGGTCGTGCTTTAAAAAAATCGTTAGCATTAGTTCATCATTTTGCTCGTCATTTGCCCATGCGTTAAAACTAGTACTTGCACTAAAAAGCATAATTAATAATAAGTATTTCATAGTTCACCTTTGTTAGTTAATTGTAAAAATGCGCCGAGCTTTGTGAGGCTTAGCGCATTAATTGGATAAAGTTTGAATTATTTAGCGCATCACGCGTACTAAATATATTAAGCGTTGGCTTTAATTAACGCCTGCGCGGTGCTAACTACATTTTTGGTGGTAAAGCCAAAATGCTCTAATAACACGTTACCTGGCGCCGACTCACCAAAAGTGCTCATACCAATTACTTTGCCTTGTAAGCCTACATATTTTAGCCAGTAATCTTGGTGTGATGTTTCAATTGCAATACGGTTTGCTACCGAGTTTGGCAATACACTTTGCTTGTAATCGTCTGATTGTAGATCAAACAATGTGGTGCTTGGCATTGATACCACACGCACTGCAACACCTTGTGCTGTCAGCTCTTTTGCGGCTTGCATTGCTAAATCAACTTCAGAACCCGTTGCAATTAAAATAAGCTCAGGTGCTTTATTGCTTTCGCTAAGAATATAGCCGCCTTTTTCTATATCGCTAATTTGCTGAGCACTACGTGGCTGGTGGTTGAGCCCTTGGCGACTAAAAATAAGCGCAGTAGGTTCCTGCTGATTTTGTATCGCGTTTTTCCACGATACTGCAGTTTCTACTGCATCACATGGGCGCCATGTGACTAGGTTTGGGGTCATACGTAGGTTGGCTAGTTGCTCAATAGGTTGGTGAGTTGGACCGTCTTCACCTTGGCCTATAGAGTCGTGGGTATACACAAATATATTTTGAATACCCATAAGTGCCGACATTCTGACTGCGTTACGGGCATATTCCATAAACATTAAAAATGTAGCGCCGTAATTAATAAAACCACTGTGCAGTGATATGCCATTCATAATGCCGCTCATACCAAACTCGCGCACGCCATAAAACAGGTAATTACCGCTGGCGTCATCTGCGCTTATGCCTTTAGAGCCAGACCACAGCGTTAAGTTAGAACCGGCTAAATCGGCAGAGCCACCCAATAGCTCTGGTAAATGTTGGGCAAAGGCTTCAATGGTGTTTTGCGAGGCTTTTCGGCTGGCAATATTGGCAGCGTCTTTGTTGCACTGTGCAATATAGTTGTTTGCAATAGCTTCAAAGTTGTCAGGAAGGGTGCGTTTAATTACGCGGCGTTCAAATTCTTTGGCAAGCTCAGGGTGGCTTTTGGTGTAGTCACTAAACAGTTGTTGCCATTGTTTTTGTTTTTTATCACCGCTTTGTTTAGCGTCCCAATGGGCGTAAATATCATCACTGATACTAAATGCTTCATTTGGTAGGTTTAAAAATTTGCGCGCCGCAGTTATTTCGTCATCACCTAATGGCGAGCCATGGCAATCGTGCGAGCCTGATTTATTTGGCGAGCCAAAACCAATTACGGTTTTACAACAAAGTAGAGTAGGTTTATCGCTCACTTGTTTTGCTTGTGCAATGGCGCTGGCAATTTGTTCTGGGTCGTGGCCGTCTATATCTTTTATTACATGCCAGCCGTAAGAGTCAAAGCGTTTAGCGGTGTCGTCGGTAAACCAGCCCTCTACGTGTCCGTCGATAGATATACCGTTATCGTCCCAAAAAGCAATAAGTTTACCCAAGCCTAGTGTGCCTGCAAGCGAACATGCTTCGTGCGATATGCCTTCCATTAAACAGCCATCACCCATAAAACAGTAAGTGTAATGATCTACAATATCAAAACTCTCTTTGTTAAATTGCGCGGCGAGGGCTTTTTCGGCAATGGCCATACCTACGGCATTTGATAAACCTGCGCCAAGCGGGCCTGTTGTTGTTTCAACACCTGGGGTATAACCGTATTCGGGGTGACCTGGGGTTTTTGAATGCATTTGTCTAAATTGTTTAAGCTCGCTTAGTGGTAGTTCGTACCCGCTTAAATGCAATAAAGAATAAATAAGCATAGATCCGTGACCGTTACTGAGTACAAAGCGGTCTCGGTTTGCCCAATTTGGATCGTTTGGATTATGGTTTAAAAAATCGTTCCACAGTACTTCGGCTATATCGGCCATACCCATAGGTGCGCCCGGATGCCCTGTATTTGCTTGCTGTACCGCATCCATGCTAAGTGCGCGAATAGCATTTGCAAAAGGCGCACGAGAAGAAAGCTGAGTCATGTATTACCTCAAATAAAATTAAAAAAGCCTGCACATAATATGGCAGGCTTGAGGGAAATTAGTTTAGTAAGTCTTCAACCAATTTAGCCAAAATACGCTGATCTTTGGCAAAGTTACGAATACCTTCACCGAGCTTTTCGCTGGCCATTGCATCTTCGTTGTGCTGCCATAAAAATTGCTCGTGAGTGAGTGGGGTTATGTCACTTTGCGGTGCTTTGGCAATATTTGCAGCGTCAAGCTTTGTAACCAGAGTACCTTCTTGGCTTTGTAAATCATTGAGTAATGATGGCGAGATAGTCAGTAAATCGCAGCCAGCAAGTTCGATTATTTCTTCAGTGTTTCTAAAGCTTGCGCCCATTACCACGGTTTTATAATCGTACTTTTTGTAGTACTGATAAATACCTGTAACCGACTGCACACCAGGATCTTCGCTTGGAGTGTATTCTTTATTATCGCGGGCTTTGTACCAATCAAGAATACGCCCAACAAACGGAGATATAAGCGTTACGTTAGCTTGTGCGCATGCAATGGCTTGAGCCATCGAAAAAAGCAGGGTTAAGTTACACTTAATACCTTCTTTTTCTAACTGTTCGGCGGCTTTAATGCCTTCCCATGTTGAAGCAAGTTTAATAAGTACGCGGTCTTTTGAAATACCCGCTTGCTCGTAAAGCGAAATAAGCTTACGCCCTTTGGCAATACTTGCTTTGGTGTCAAACGATAAACGCGCATCTACTTCGCTTGATATACGCCCAGGTATTACCTTTAGTATTTCACAGCCAAAGTTAACAATAAGTTGGTCGCAAATAGCGTCAACATCGTTGCCAGCTTTGCTTATAGCATCACTAATTAAATGTTTATACTGAGGTAATTTTGCAGCTTGTAAAATTAACGAAGGGTTGGTTGTTGCATCAACCGGTTGTAGAGCTTTGATTGACTCTACATCGCCACTGTCGGCAACGACCGTGGTTACTTTTTTGAGTTGTTCTAACAAGTTCATAATGATGTACGCCTCGGCTTTAAAACCGAGGCTATGTCCTTATACGTAGCGGTTAACAATATTCTCAAGCAGTTCTTGGCGACCAGAAACTTGCTTAGGATCGATGTTGTTCTCGTGTACTAAGGCTGAAAGGCTCTCAAGTGATTGCTCACCATTTAGAATGCTTTGACCTAGGTCTTCTTTCCAGCCTGCGTAACGTTTTTCAACAAAATCAGTTAGCTCGCCACCTTCAATCATTGCTGCTGCATTGAGTAATGCTTTAGCCATCGTATCCATACCGCCAATGTGGCCAATGAATAAGTCATCACGCTCACACGATTGGCGACGAAGTTTAGTGTCAAAGTTAAAGCCACCGGTTGTAAAACCACCCATTTTTAAAATTTCGTAAACAACAAGTGTGCACTCAGCTACATCGTTAGGAAATTGGTCTGTATCCCAACCGTTTTGCATGTCGCCGCGGTTAGCATCAATACTACCCATAATGCCTTCTGCGCAAGCAACTGCAATTTCGTGATGGAAACTATGACCCGCAAGTGTTGCGTGGTTTGCTTCAATGTTTACTTTAATTTCGTCTTGTAAGCCGTGCTTGTATAAAAAGCCTGCAACCGTTGCTGTATCGTAATCGTACTGGTGCTTAGTTGGCTCTTGTGGTTTTGGCTCAATTAATAATGTGCCTTTAAAACCAATTTTTTTCTTGTGTTCTACAACCATTTTCAAAAAGCGTGCGTACTGTTCGCTTTCTTGCGCAAGGTCTGTATTTAGTAGTGTGTCGTAACCTTCACGACCACCCCACAGTACGTAGTTTTCGCCGCCTAAACGATGCGTAATTTCCATTGCATGTTTAACTTGTGCTGCTGCATATGCATACGTATTAGGATTAGGGTTTGTTGCACCACCTGCACAAAAACGTTGATTCGAGAATAAGTTAGCAGTACCCCACAGTAGTTTTACACCTGTACGCTGCATTTCTTTTTCGATAATGTTAGCTATGTGCGTTACGTTATCGTGGCTTTCTTGTAGTGTTTTGCCTTCAGGTGCAATATCAACATCATGAAAACAAAAGTAAGGAACGCCTAATTTTTCATAAAATTCAAAGGCTACTTTTACTTTTTGTTCAGCAAGTTCTAATTGGTTGCCCACAGGTTGGATCCAAGGACGGTCAAACGTACCTTCACCAAAAATATCAAACCCTGTAGAACAAAAGTTATGCCAGTAACAAGCTGCAAAACGAAGGTGCTCTTTCATTGTTTTGCCAAGCACTACTTGGTTTTCGTCGTAGTAACGAAATGCAAATGGGTTTTTAGAGTTTTCACCCTCAAATTTAATTTTTTCAACGTTTGTAAAAAATTGCTCGCTCATATTGTGCTCCATTAATTTTATAATAGTGTATTAAAAGTATGTTTTTACACTTTGAAAAAGTGCTTTGTATGTTGTGTATTGCTGTGCGTAAAAGTCTTGCATGATTGGGTCTGGCTCAATGGTTTGCGTTACTTTGCCGTTAACACACACTTGTTGTGCAGAGAGTTGTGTTACTGCTATTCGGGCAAGTCTTGCAGCGCCAAATGCGGGACCAACTTCTGAGCCTTCTCGGTAAATTAGGGGGCGGTTAAGTACGCTTGCGATGATTTTTCCCCACAGTGGGCTTTTAGCGCCACCACCAATAACGGTTACATCGTCAATTTGTGCGCCGGCATCAAGCAGTACTTGTTGGCCATCGGCAAAGGCAAAAGCAACGCCCTCGAGTACTGCGCGGCCAAGGGCTGCTGCATCGGTATCACTGTCTAAACCAAAAAACACGCCTTTGGCATCGGGGTTATTATGCGGCGTACGTTCGCCAGTTAAATAAGGCAAAAATATCACTGAGCTTGGTTTGCTAAAGTCGCATTTACTTACTTGTTCAAGCACTGCACTTTCGTTTTCAAAACCAGTTAATTTAGTGACCCAGGTTAAACAGCTTGCTGCGCTTAACACCACTGACATTTGGTGCCAGGTGTTTTCAATGCAATGACAAAAAGTATGTACAGCACCTTCTGGGTTAGGCAGGTATTTTTCGTTGGCAACAAAGTAAACGCCCGAAGTACCTAATGATAAAAACGCTTGTTTTGGCTTTACTACGCCTACACCGGCAGCGCCTGCGGCATTATCGCCACCGCCTGCAACAACAGGTACTTGCTCCATTCCCCATTTAGCAGCAACTTGGGCTGTTAATTTACCTGTAATTTGTGTGCCTTCAAAAAGAGTAGGCATGTGTTGCTCTGTTAAGTCGCAAGCACTAAGCATTTTTTGCGACCATGCTCTTTTTTCTACGTCTAGCCATAATGTGCCTGCAGAGTCAGACATATCTGATGCAAAATCGCCGGTCATTAAAAAGCGTAGGTAGTCTTTTGGTAATAATACTTTGGCTACTTTTGCAAAATTTTCTGGCTCAAACTCTTTTAACCACACCAATTTAGGTGCAGTAAAACCAGGCATTGCTATGTTGCCGGTAATATTACGAGAATTTGGTTCGCGTTTTTCAAGCTCTACACATTGTGCAGCACTACGCCCGTCGTTCCATAAAATGGCTGGGCGAATAATATTATTGTTTTTATCAAGCAGCGTAGCGCCATGCATTTGCCCAGAAAGGCCCACAGCCTTTACCGATTTTAGTAATGCAGGGTGAGTATTTTTAAGATCCTCGATTGCACTACATGTAGCAAGCCACCAGTCTGTAGGGTTTTGCTCAGAAAAAAGTGGTGCTGGGCGTGAAACGCTTAAAGATCCACTTGCTTGAGCAAGCAATTGGTCTTTCTCGTCTAAAATAATTACTTTTACACCTGAAGTGCCTAAATCGATACCAAGGAACATAAATGTGATACTTAATGTTGTTTTAGTGTTAGCGCTAACATTAATGATTTGATATTGTTAAGTCAAGCTAGTTTTAAACTATGTTTAACAATTAATTTGCAAGTTTATTGCTTGGTTGTTGGAGTTCACTTAAATTTCTTTTTAAGATCATAAGGAAACACTATGAAAAAAATAAACTGGGGTATTGTTGGTTGTGGCCGAATTGCTGCACAATTTTGTGAAGACTTAGCATATACCAATAATGGTGTTGCGTACGCGGTTGCAGCAAGAAGTGGGGAAGATGCAACCGCTTTTGCGAGCAAGTATGGCGCGGCAAATGCCTACGAAGGGTATCAAGCATTATTTGACGATAAAAACGTTGATGTAGTTTACATTGCCACCCCGCATAACTTTCACTTTAAAAATGCCAGTGATGCTATTAAAGCAAGCAAACATGTATTGTGCGAAAAGCCTATTACGGTCTCAGCTGAAGAGTGTAAGCAGTTGTCTTTACTGGCTAAAAAGCACGACGTATTTTTAATGGAAGCCATGTGGACGTACTTTTTACCAGCAATACAAAAAGCAAAACAATGGGTGGAGCAAGGGCGAATTGGCACTATTAAACATGTTAAAGCTGACTTTGGCTATCCTGTGCCTTTTAATCCTGATGGGCGCGAATACAACCCAGATTTAGCGGGCGGTTGTTTACTTGATATGGGAATTTATCCGCTTGCCATTGCCAATTACTTTTTAAATAACGACCTTGAAAACTTACACGTAAGAGCAAATATTCGCTACAAAGGCGTGGAAGACGATGTACTTATTACTGCTAATTGTGGCGATGTAATGGTGAGCTTAGCAACGTCATTTCAATGCCGGTTAGGGAATGGTGCGTATATTATTGGTGACAAAGGCTATATAAAAATACCCGATGCATTTAGAGCTTATGAGTGCTCTTTGTATGAGCTTGATGACTTAATTGAGCGTTTTGAAGATGGCAGGCAGTCACAAGGTTACAGTTTTGAAGCGCAAGAAGTAGGGCGCTTACTGAGCGAAAATAAACGAGAGAGTGACATTATGAGCCACTCTCAAAGTTTACTTTTACAATCGCAAATGGAGCGTATTAAAGCCCTGTTTTAATAGAACTTTAAAAGAGCTTTTAAAAGCTTTAAAATGTTTTTATATCAGCTTTTAATCAAATAATAGACTTAACTGGCGGCGATTTATTCGCCGCTAGGTTCGTCATAGTTAAAAAATGAAAAGTGAGCTTCTTTATTTTGTCCCGATAAGTCTTGGCACGCCATACCAATAAAAGCACCAGTAAAACACGGTCGATACCCTTGCGGTGATTGCTGCACGTAATCATCAGATAAAATACTGCCATCGAGCACTGGGCCAAACTCTATCCAGCGGTTTTTTTCGGTGGCGTAGTAAAACTGCAGCTGAGCGCCATTAAAATCAGCTTTTAAGTAAACAGGCTTGTTTGTTTTAAGCAAAAGCGGTGCAACAGGCGTGCTTGTTTGGTATTTATCGCAGCTTATTACATTTAAATAACGTGGTGTGGTTTCATCGCCTAAATCGCCGCCGCTTATATGTAAATAGTAGTAATGAGCGGTGTTGTAATAACATACAAGCCCCGCCATTTGCTGAAAACTGCTCGGCGCAAAATCAACGCATGTGCTGCTAACAGTATGATGAGCTTGTACACGCCTGGCAATAAAACTTTGCTGATGCAATGAGCTTAAAGACTCTTTACCTACTAGGGTAAGCGATGCTTTTTGAGTGTTTTTATACACCCAATTTTTGCACATAGGTATGCGTAATGACTGAAAATCAACAGTAAGACCATCGTTACTAAAATCAATATGTGTTGAGGGTTGAGGCTGTGGATTTGGCGTTAAGCCCTCAACGGGTACGTGTATTCTCGGGGCTTTATTTGTGTGTTTTGCATAAGGCCAGCCATCGTCTTTCCAGATTATTTGCTCAATCCCTGTTTCACGCCCAGTAATGCAGCGGCCGCGCTCAGACAGTGGCCTTGATGTTAAAAATACCGTGTACCAATCACCGGTTTGTGTTTGAAAAAAATCTCCATGGCCACATTTTTGTAGCGCATTACTCGGCTCATGTACTGCTGTTATTACGGGGTTGTATGGGTGTACTTGGTAAGGGCCAAATACGTTTTTAGAGCGCGCAACACTAATGCAGTGTTCATACCCAGTGCCACCTTCAGCGGTAATTAAATAGTAGTAATCGCCGCGTTTTAAAATATGCGGGCCTTCAGTGCAACCAAGCTCTGTGCCTGCAAATATAGGTTTAACATCGCCTATTAACTGATTGGTTTTTAGGCAAAGCTCTTGCATTACTATGCCACCAAAGAGTGTGTTGTCGCGGTGATCAACCAGCATGTTTAGCAAATAACTTTTACCGTCATCATCGTGAAAAATAGACGGATCAAAACCGCTAGAATTTAAGTAAGTCGCTTGTGACCAGTTGCCGGTAATATGAGTGGTTGATACAAAATAGTTTGGCGTGTCTTTCCATGGGCCATCAAAGCTTTTTACATTGGTATACACCAAATAAAAACGCCCATTGTTGTAGCTAAGTTGCGGTGCCCATATACCGCAAGAGTCGGGTACTCCTCGCATATCAAGTTGCTCTACGGTATTAAGCGCTTGACCTATAACTCGCCAATTAACTAAATCGGTAGAGTGGTGAATTTGTACACCGCCAAACCATTCAAAAGTTGAGGTGGCTATGTAGTAGTCGTTATTAACTCTGATAATGTTTGGGTCTGGGTTAAAGCCTCTTAGAATTGGGTTTTGCAGCATGCTCATAATATAGGCCTTTTTAAGTTTTTTATATTATTGGGTGTGAATACTATAAATTTGTTGTTAGCGCTAACATTTTCGGTGTAGTATAAGACTTTGTCAATAAGTAATCATTTAAAACGCGCTGTAAACAATATCAAGCTTTACAATTATGTATAATGAAAATTAAGAAAGTTAATTATAACAATCCACTGATTGTGAGTAGGTAATAACAGTAATGGCCGATCCTAAAAGAGCAAGAATACAAGATGTAGCCGAGCAGGCTGGTGTATCAATGATGACAGTTTCGCGCGTGCTCAACCAAGACAAAAAAGTAAGCGACAAAACCCGCGAAAAAGTAATGGCGGTTGTTGAGCAGTTAAATTACAGACCAAATGTGTCGGCTAGGCGCCTTGCTAGCACTAAGTCATTCTTTTTAGGACTTTTGTACGATAACCCAAGTGACTCTTACATAAGCCAGTTTTTATTGGCTGCGCTTAAAAAATGCCGCGCATTGGGCTACCACCTTGTTGTTGACGAAGCGCATAGCGATATTGAAAAAACAATTGAATCTGTAAAGCAACTTATTGATGTTACACAGGTTGATGGCATGATTTTACTGCCTCCTATGTGCGACAACGAACAGGTTTTAGATGTGCTTACAAAAGCACAAGTACCATTTGTAAGAATAACGCCAGATACAAAATTAAATCGCTCCCCTTATATATGCATGGACGATTATCAAGCGGCGTTTGATGTTACAGAGCATTTAATAAATCAAGGGCATAGCAAAATTGCACATATTATTGGCGACACCAAACAAGGTGTAAGCCGTTTGCGTTACCAAGGTTATTTAGATGCGCTGCGCTCTAATAAAATAATAACGCCACCTGAGTATATAGAGCAGGGCAGTTTTACTTATCAATCGGGCATGGAAGCGGCAATAAAATTACTTTCACTTGATGATAAGCCAACGGCTATTTTTGCAGCTAACGATGATATGGCAGCCGCTGTAATCTCAATAGCTCAAAAACAAGGTATTAATATTCCAAGCGAACTGTCGGTTGTCGGCTTTGATGACACGCAACTTGCAACCATAGTGTGGCCAAATATTTCTACGGTAAAACAGCCCATTAATGAAATGGCTGAGCTTGCCATCACTTTACTTGCATCGGGTCAGTATAACGATTTAAGCAATGTAAAAAGCTTAGACTTAAGACATATTTTAGATTTTGAATTAATAGAAAGAGAATCAAGCTCAACCAATAAAAACAACTAAATAAGCACACCCTTTTGAGCTTCAAAATCTATATAAAATAACAACACACAATATGGATACTTATGAACGAGAAAGAAAATGTACTTTTAATAGTACTGGTTTGCTTTGTTGCGACCATTGGCGGTTTTTTATTTGGGTTTGACAGCGGCGTAATTAACGGCACGGTTGATGGACTCCAAACAGCGTTTGGCTCCAGTAGTGCGTGTACGGGATTTAACGTATCGAGCATGCTAATTGGTTGTGCCATTGGTGCGTTTTGCGCAGGTCGATTGGCTGATAAATTTGGACGACGTCCAATTTTACTTTTTGCCGCTGCTTTATTTATTATAAGTGCTTGGGGCTCGGGTGTGTCAGTCACATCGTTTGAATTTGTGATTTATCGCATTTTAGGCGGCTTAGCGGTAGGGGCTGCATCGGTTATGACCCCAGCTTATATTAGCGAAATTGCCCCGGCGCGATACAGAGGCACGCTCTCTACACTGCAACAAGTGGCTATTATATTTGGTTTATTTAGCGCATTTGTGAGTAACTATTTTTTAGCCAACACAGCTGGCGGCTCTACGGCTATATTTTGGCTCGACTTTGAAACATGGCGTTGGATGTTTTGGGTTGAGTTATTACCTGCATGCTTGTTTTTAATCGCTTTATTTTTTATCCCCGAAAGCCCTCGATACTTAATTATGGCTGGTAAAAAAGACGCTGCTGCACGTGTTTTATCGTCATTATATGGCGATGAAACTGCCGCTCTTAAATTAAATGAAATAGCAGAGTCGCTTGCTGGCGATAAACACCAACCTAAATTATCTGATCTTATTGATAAACCTAAAAAACGTTTACGCCCCATTATTTGGATAGGGATTGGCTTAGCGACATTTCAGCAATTAGTCGGCATTAACGTTGTTTTTTACTACGGCGCGGTACTTTGGCAAGCAGCCGGTTTTACTGAGTCTGACGCGTTACTTATTAATATAATAAGCGGCTTTGTAAGTATTTTAGCGGTGTTTATTACCATATATTTTATAGACAAAATTGGCAGAAAACCTTTTTTGTTAACCGGCTCAATTGGTATGACGGTGACGCTTTCGGTTATTGTTTATGCCTTTTTAAACGCAGATATTGGCTCAACAGGTAACTTAGAATTAGGAGAACAGGGCATGGTTGCTTTAATAGCCGCTAATGCGTATGTGTTCTTTTTTAACCTATCGTGGGGCCCTGTAATGTGGGTTATGTTAGGCGAAATGTTCCCTAACCAAATTCGCGGTTCAGGCCTTGCAGTTACCGGCTTTGCCCAGTGGATAGCTAACTTTTTAATTACCTGGTCATTCCCTGTAATGCTCACCGGTATTGGTTTAGCTGGAGCTTATGGTTTTTACGCATTTTGCGCGTTTGTTTCAGTTATATTTGTATTTAAGTTTTTACACGAAACCAAAGGCAAAGAGCTTGAACAAATGAAAGGGTAAATATTACCCCTTTAATAAGCGCCAAAACTAAAGCAATAGAACTAGAATAATAGAACTAAAGCAATAGTTTTGGCATTGTTAGATTGCTTCACTCGTTAAGCTTTCTTTTTACTATACCCAAACACTTTATAAACTCGCAGCAACTATCTCATTTCTCAATAGTTAAATTATTAATGCATTTAAGTAAAGTGTAAGTCGCTTGTTCAATATCACGATCTGTAATAGCGTTTAACATCATTTTTTAAACTTTTATTATTTCGATTTAAGCTGCCTCGATCGCGGTTTCCCCTTGGTTGTTAACTGGGTCATCAGCTTTCGACCATGTGGTGAAAATGAATAATATTAGACGTGGCGTAGCTTTTTTAAAAAGACGTAGTTGCGCAGTTTGTGTAATAAGCAACTAAAAAGCAAATACAGCAAATACAGCAAATAGTCTGCAGTGAGCGAGAAGCAGACGTTTACTCTTTTAAATAATTTATTATTGATTGAGGTTAAATCTAGCTCAACTTTTAGGGCGGGTGATTGTTTATTTATGCTATCTTGTAAATAAATATTTAACTAGATATAAGGGATTATTCAGTGAGAAAGTACATAAAAAGTGTCATTTTTTTATTTCTTGCAGTTACAAAACTTGCATGCGCAAGTGAAGCTACAGCTTTCATTAATACGCTAAAAACTCACTATCAAAATACATCTTCTATAAAAGTATTTTCTTTAACTCATAGCTATCTAGGGCGAAGTGACCCATTCCAGTCTTGGGACTTTCAAGCACCCACTCGATATAAGGCTCTTAAGGTTACGGATATTGATATTAATAATCAGCATTACTATCAAAATGTAGTTCATCTCTTTACTGGCGGCTTATATTTTGACGAAGTACATTTCCAAAATAGTAAAGAAAGTTTACGTTATGAGCGCAATGGAATCTCTTTAGGAAAAAGTGTAATTAAACAAAACATGAATAGCTTTAACCGTTATAAAAACCTAACTTTAATGAATTTAGACTTCTTTGCTATCATGCCATTAATTAGCGAAACAAATATCGAAGAAAAAATAGAATTTCAACAAGGCTCCCCATCTGGAAAAGTAACGTTAACTCATCAAACATCCGAAAAAATAATAATAGAATATGTATTTAACACTAAGCCTTTACAGTTAATATCAATCAACAATAAAAATAGAAAACGAATCTATCTATACGATGATTATAGATATTCTAATGGTTACTATTTCGCCCACTCTCTCATTAAGAAATACAATGGGGATACTACCCCTAGCTTTATAACAAGAATTGAAAATTTTGAAAAGATAGAACTAATTGAAACAGAAAAGCTAAGGCTTCCAAGTAATTACTACAAAAGTGTATCAGATAATAGCTCAGCTTTAACAACAACATCTATAACCAAAAACCTTTACCTTGTTACAGACGGTTCAGCTTTAAGAAATATACTGTTTAAAATAAATAATAATGATATTACAGTGTTTGGTGCATCAAAAAATAGTAAATCGTCAAATCAAGTTATCGACACAATTAAGCAACGATTCCCAGATAAAAAAATTACTGCGGTCTTTGTTACTCATCCATATAGCGACCATATTTTAGGTCTTCTACCCTTTGTAGAACAAGGAGCCAAGATTTATGCAGACGCTTATACTGTCAAAGCAATAAAGGCTTTTCCTCGATTTAATGACAAAATACATAAATTCAACTTTGAAGAGATTAAAAATAGACAGGTTATTAATAATGTACGCTTTTATGTTTTAGAAAATGCGCGTTCAAAACGCCAAAGCTTCGCTTATTTTGAGAAAGATGGCATCGTATATCAAACTGATTTTTTAGAAGTCGCTTTTGATAACACCATTGCTAATATACTGCCAAGTTACAGTAAACAATTTATAGAATTTTTGAGAAGTGAAAAATTGAAAGTTAATCGCATTGTGGGTTTTCATCGAAATAATGATATATCGTCTGAAGTTATGGATAGGTCTTATCAAACCAATACTATGTAATGGAGATGAAAAAAAACCTTACAGTTGCTTAAACGTAAAAATAAAAGTGGGTCATCGCCACGCGATTATAGCTAAGTTATTTTTCGCTAAGCAAGGCTTTCAATGTCTGCTCATGGCTGTGAGTTCAGCCACTCGATAACATAAAATGTTGATAATAATTGGCAAGTATTTTACTGTGTCGGATGGCGCTTTGCTTATCCGACCTACACTGGTACATAGCCGGAGTTGATGTTAAAGCCAAACGTTCAGCTAACCCAATACAAAGCAGATTAAATCTGTTCTACAAAGTAAATCATTAAGTTAAAACCTCAGTAATTAGCGAGTACTCCCTTTATTTCAGTTTGAGATACCCAAGTTAGTAATACTTATTTCTGATATACTCAGTCAGCACTTTTACTCAAAAGGTAATAGTCTTCAGCTTGCAACTCAATGCAAATTAACTCACTGCCCTTCATTATTTATTGTCAAAATTATACCTTTGTAAAATAGAGTTGGTTCATCCGAGCCATAAACGTACAGAACAAACACCGCCTAAGTTTATTGGCGAAGTATGATGATTCGTTGATGAATTCAAGCGTACTTACTTTATAAACAGGACTTAGCATGAGTGGATTAACTATCGGCGTTATCGGAGCATCCCGCAAGACAGATACAAGGAGTTGAGTTTTTAGCGAGATCAAAGGACTAATAATGTGGTTTGGACACTCGGGCGTAAATCGATAAGCTGTAATTTTTACAATGATCTTTTAGGTCTTAGTACTAGTAGTTTTTTGGTTAAATGTAGACTTGAATTTATACGACTAAGTGGATTTGAACTGCTGACCCTTGGACCGGGTGATCAAGAGTGGGTAGTGCTTTTTCTTTCAAATGTACTTTATTTATTTTACTTAAATGGTGGTACGACTGAGTGGATTCGAACCACCGACCCCTACCATGTCAAGGTAGTGCTCTAACCAACTGAGCTACAGTCGTACAATTTTTGA
>LAZR01000180.1_pt1 | contig 70428 bp, 53 predicted proteins | sample 329461 | NCBI WGS metagenome assembly LAZR01 (sample SAMN03002196, study PRJNA259156) | marine sediment metagenome | biome: sea floor; feature: Hydrothermal impacted sediments; material: marine sediment; isolation source: Loki non-amplified sample from Loki's castle hydrothermal vent sediment ... | reverse complement strand
TTCATGATGGCCAGGTCCGTGGCGTTGACCATCAGATCGCCGTTGAAGTCGGGGACGATTCGTATCGCATCGGCCCCTTGAAGCCCCGTGCCATCCATCAGCAGGCCCGTCAGGGTCAAGTCGGTCATCCCCGGCTCGATGCCCAGCGCCTGCATCTCGAAGTGTATGACCAAGTCCAGCAGCAAATCGCCATCGACGTCCTCGAACGAGACGTGCCAACTGCCGTCGGGCATTAGTCTGGGGCCCACGCCGTTCAGCAGAAGCGTGTCCAGGGAGATCTCGGTCACGTCCAGCTCTTCGCTGCCGTAGACGACCACAGGCAGGAGGCCCATCGACTTGAGGTTGACGCTGTTGGCATCGCTGCCGGGCTTGATGTCCAGACTCACCGAGACGATTTCGGCCGGCCCGAGGATTGTGCCTGTCGTGGTCGAGCTCAAGTAGCTGTAGCTGGACCAATTGATCGGGGCGGGGGAGTTGGGGTGGAGGATACGGAAAGTGAATATCAGGCCGTCCAATGCCGCTCCGCCGACCTGCCTGGCCTTGAAGATCAGGCTTTGGCCATCTCCAGCGATTTGCCCCGGGTAGAGCATTGAAGGAACGACCCAGATGACGTAGGGGGCGCCTACATACTCGCTGGGCGCGTGCCAGGTGTTATCGATGGTCCAGTCCTTGGGGCCCACCGGAGTGTCCGAGTCCGACAGCAGCGTCCACGTGGCCCCGTCGGTCGAGTACGAGCCATAAACGTATCGCTCGTAGGTGGCGGGGTTGTTGGCGGCGATGTAATCCCATTTCTGCAGGAGCGTCCCCGTATGGCCACCGTACGATTGCGCGGGCGCCTGGTTGATGATCGCCGATGCATCGAAGCCGGACAGCCCGACGTTCACAAACCACGACGACCCGCCGCCGTAGACGTCGTAGATGTACTCCCAGTTCCCGTCAGGCAACTGATCGTACTGCACCTCCATGTAAGGGACATTGGTAGCCTCAGCCTGCGAAGCCATCGCGATAACCAACACCAGTGCGCATGTCGTTAGTTGTTTCATGAGCTAATCTCCCGAATAGAACAAGGCCTGAATCCAACTCCAAAGAACAGTCACGTCCTTCTCCAACCCCAGCCATCGGGCCGGGATCGACGTACTCAACCATATCACATCTACTACTGCCACCCATCAGCGCGGACCTTCCTCCGCTGCAGCACACGCAGGCGCCCAGGGCCAGCAGTCTATTTGGGATGATCTATGGGCGTCTGCGTCTGCGAAACAGTCCAATCGCTCCGCATCCCATGACGAGAAGCGTGGCCGGTTCGGGGACAGCCCCCGTCGGCGCCTCGAAGCCGAAGCTGGCTTTCAGGATGGCCAGGTCCGTGGCGTCGACAAGGCCGTCGGCGTTGGCATCGCCGAACTCGAAGCCGACCCCGGCGGTTCCGTAGCTGTGCTTCATGATGGCCAGGTCCGTGGCGTTGACCATCAGATCGCCGTTGAAGTCGGGGACGATTCGTATCGCATCGGCCCCTTGAAGCTCCGCGCCATCCATCAGCACGCCCGTCAGGGCCAGTTCGGTCATCCCCGGCTCGATGCCCAGCGCCTGCATCTCGAAGTGCACGAGCAAGTCGAGCAGCAAATCGCCATCCACGTCCTCGAACGAGACGTGCCAACTGCCGTCGGGCATTAGTCTGGGGCCCACGCCGTTCAGCAGAAGCGTGTCCAGATCGATCTCGGTCAGGTCCAGCTCGTCGCTGCCGTAGACGACAACAGGCAGGAGGCCCATCGACTTGAGGTTGACGCTGTTGGCATCGCTGCCGGGCTTGATGTCCAGACTCACCGAGACGATTTCGACAACCGGCCCGATGGTCGTCCCGGACACCAGGTCAGGATCTCCGGTGGTGTAGTTAGTCCATGTCTCCCACTGGACATCTCCTGGAGAGTATGGGTGGACGATGCGGAACGTCAGAAGCAAGCCGGCAAGGTACTGAAAATTCGTGACGCCGCTGGCGTTCTGCCACGTAACGCCATCCTCGTCGACGAGCCCCGGCTGATTCCAGAAGCTCAGTTCGTGAGCGTACTCATCGCCCGTGTGCCACTGGTTGATCATGCCCCACGCGGCGTTGGGGTCGGCCGGGTCGGGCAAGACCCACTCATGGACGCCGGGGGATACTTCATCCCAATACGAGGGGTACTCCGTGCGCAGCTGGTAGCCCATCCACCAGGAGAGCCCTTCGGTCGTGTGGTCATCCCACCGCTGGGTAAGCCCGGTGTACTCGGCCCATTCGCTGTAGTATTGGTTGACGATCTGCGTCCCGTCGAACCCTCTCAAATACACATCTCTCGTCCAGGCATGGTTCTGGCCGTCGGCGGCCGTGGAACCCACGACGTCGTAGACATATTCCCACATGCCCGGGAAGTCATCACCGGCGCCGAGCTGTCGATACGAAATGCATTCCACGTACGTGTCCCCGGGCACAAACGAGCGCGTCCCTGCCCCGGCCTGAGCTACCATGATTAGGCAGCCAAGAAGCACTGTTCCTGTTTGGAGTCTTGTTCGTTTCATCACGTTGTTCCTTTCCTAAACGTCATCCTCATTGTGACTGTCACCCGCTCAACCCAATGCCACGGGTCCATGTTCGTTTTCCCACCAGCGCTTTACGCTTCATAGCGGCGTTGACGGGCAAGGAGGCTCAATGCGCCCAGCGCAAGTAGCCCCATCGTCGCCGGCTCGGGGATCGGCTCGCCAAAGGCCGACTCCGACCAGCCCAAGTCCAGCCGCAGCAGCGCCAGGTCCGTGGCGTCGACAAGGCCGTCGGCGTTGGCATCGCCGAACGGGTCGCCCCAGCAGTAAATGCGGTTATTCTCGATGATGGGCGTTGCCGCCGCAGGGGCCGCGCACAGACCAACCGTCATAGCCATCGTAGCTACGAGGGTCCGCATCCTTTCTCTCCCACGTGTCCATCTCGAGCCCCTGTCCCCAAATGCGGGCAAAGACTCTCCACCGCGCCTCTAATTCAACTCCTTAGGATAACGACCAATCTGTTCGAGTCAAGACAAGAACGGAAATTATCCCGTCTCCGGTCCCGACGCGTCGGGACACACCCTACGGACAAACCAACATGCAATGAGTTCTCATAAGCTGTGCGACTTTCTGTGTGTTCGTTTCAGTTCCGCCTTCGCTTCAACAGCGCCGCCGCGCCCATAGCCAGCAGGCTCAGCGTGGCGGGCCCGGGGATCGCGGCGGCCATCGCTATTCTTCCCGGGACAGTCGAACAAGTTCCCCGCAGGCGACCGGCAAACAAGAACCGCTTGGTCGGGGTTGGCGCGTGTGGTATCATCCGCCGGCTTGGCCGCCGCGACGGTCGCATGGAAGCGAGTATGGACGGATTCACCCACCTTCACGTGCACTCACATTACTCCCTGCTCGATGGGGCCAATCGGATCGGGGACCTGGTCGCCGTCGCCGGTGAGTTTGGGATGGACGCCCTGGCCCTGACCGACCACGGGAACCTGTTCGGGGCGGTCGACTTCTACACGGCCGCGACCGAAGCCGGCATCAAGCCCATCCTGGGGCTCGAGGCGTACATCTCGCCGACGACGCGTCAGGATCGGACGATGGCCAATATCTCCGCCGCCTCCAGCCACGTCGTTCTGCTGGCCATGAACCAGACGGGCTGGCGAAACCTGATGAAGCTTTCGTCGCGGGCGTATCTGGAGGGCTTTTACTATCGCCCGCGCATCGACCGCGAGCTGCTGGCTGAACTGAACGAGGGGCTGATCTGCATGACGGCCTGTTTGGGCGGGCAGGTGCCCTCGGCCCTGCTGTCGGGCAAGGGCGACCAGGCCCGAACGTTCGCCGGCCAGTACCTGGACATCTTCGGCCGCGAGCGATTCTTTATCGAACTGCAGGATGCCGGCCTGCCCGAGCAGCGCCAGGTGAACCCGCTGCTGCTGGCGCTGGCCGACGAGCTCGGCGTTGAGGTCGTCGGCACCAACGACGTGCACTTCCTGCGGCGCGACGACAAGCGCGCCCATGAAGTTCTCACCTGCATCGCCACCGGCCGAACGCTCGACGATCCGGGGCGGCTGGAATACTCCGAGGAGCTCTACCTCAAGAGCCCTGCCGAGATGCGGCAGGTCTTCGCGTTCTGCCCGCGGGCGGCCGACAACACGCTGACCATCGCCGAGATGTGCGACGTGAAGCTCGACTTCTCGGCGAAGTATTTACCCTCCTTCGCCACGCCCGACGGCAAGACTGCCGATCAGTACATCCGCGAACTGGCCGAAAAGGGCTTGCGGCAGCGCTTCGACGGCGGCGACCCGCCGGTGGAGTATCGCGACCGCCTCGACCGGGAGTTGCGGGTCATCGCGGACAAGGGGTACAGCAGCTATTTCTTGATCGTCAACGACTTCGTCCAGTTCGCTCACGCCAACAGCATCCCGGCGGCCCCGCGCGGCAGCGGCGTGGCGACGCTGCTGGGCTACGCGTTGGGCATCGCCAACGTCGATCCGATCCACTACGGCCTGCTGTTCGAACGCTTCACCGATCCGCAGCGTGATGAAGACCCGGACATGGACATCGACATCTGCCAGGACGGCCGCGCCCGAGTCCTCCAGTATGTCCGCGAAAAATACGGGCACGTCGCCCAGGTGATCACCTACGGAACGCTCAAGCCGCGGGCGGTCCTTCGCGATGTGGGGCGCGTGATGGGCATGCCCATCCCGGACGTCGACGTGATCTGCAAGAAGATCCCTGAGGGCTTGAATGTCACGCTCGACAGCGCCCTCGAAAGTGAGCCCGAACTCCAGCGGATGGTCGAGACCGACGATCGGATCCGCCAGATGGTCGACTACGGCCGCTCGCTCGAAGGCCTGGCCCGCCACAGCGGGGTCCATGCTGCAGCCGTCATCGTGGCCGATCAGGCGTTGGAGAACCTGCTCCCGCTGTGCCGACAAGCCGACAGCGAGGACGTCATCACCCAATGGGACGGTCCCACCTGCGAGAAGATCGGGCTGATGAAGATGGACTTCCTCGGTCTGCGGACGCTGAGCATTATCCAGCGGGCCCACGAACTCGTGCGAGACCGCACCGGCGAGGATATCGACCCCGAGAAGCTCACGCTGGACGACCCGGCGGTATTTGAGCTTTTCTGCGCCGGCCAGACCGACGGCGTGTTCCAGTTCGAATCTGAAGGGATGAAGAACGTCCTGACCCAGATGCGGCCGAACCGGATCGAGGACCTCATCGCCGCCAACGCTATGTACCGCCCCGGGCCCATGGAGTTGATCCCCAGCTACTGCGCCCGCAAGCACCAGCGCGAGGCCGTCCCGTCGGTCCACAAGCTGGTCGACGATGTCCTCGCCGAGACCTACGGCGTGATGTGCTATCAGGAACAGGTGATGCAGGTCCTCAGCCGCCTGGGGCAATTCCCGCTGAGCCGGGCCCTGACGCTGATCAAGGCGATCTCCAAGAAGAAGGAAGAAACCATCGCCGCCGAGCGCCCGAACTTCATCACCGGCGCGAAGGCCAACGGTATCGTCGAGGGGGAAGCCCAGGAGCTTTTCGATTTGATCCTGAGGTTCGCCGGCTACGGGTTCAACAAGGCCCACTCCACGCGCTACGCGATCGTGGCCTACCAGACCGCCTACTTCAAGGTCCACCACCCGCTGGAGTTCATGGCCGCTCTGCTGACGTTCGAGAGCGGCGACACCGACAAGGTCGTGCAATACATGTCCGAAGCGGCGCGGATGAAGGTCGGCATCGCCCCGCCGGATATCAACACCTGCGGCAAGGATTTCGCCGTCGACGGCGATTCGGTGCGGTTCGGCCTAGCGGCCGTCAAAGGCGTCGGGGCCAAGGCCGTCGACGCCATTCTCGCCGACAAGGCGACGCTGGATCGGCCCTTCCGCGACCTGTTCGACTTCTGCGAGCACGTCGACGTGCGGGCGGCCAACCGGGCGACCCTCGAAGCCCTGATCAAGTGCGGCGCCTTCGACGCCCTCGGCGCCCACCGGGCGGCCATGATGGCGGCGCTGGACCAGGCCCTCTCGCTCGGCCAGTCCGCCGCCGCCGATCGACAGAGCGGCCAGTTGAGCATGTTCGCCGTCACCGACGACGATCGGCCGGCCGCGCGGTTCCCCGACGTCGAGCCCTGGTCCGAGGCGCAGCTGCTGACGGCGGAGAAGGAAACGCTCGGCTTCTACGTAAGTTCCCACCCGCTGGTCAAGTATGGCCGGGAACTGGCCAGCCTGACCACCCCGCCGACGTTCGCCCTCGCCCGCACCGACGAGGCCGCGGACCGCACGCCCGTCTGTGTGGGCTGCACCATCGCCGGCGTCCGCCGCGTGACGACGCGCAGCAGCAACCGGCGCATGGCCATGCTGACGCTGGAGGACCTCACCGGCAAGTGCGACGCGGTCGTCTTCCCCGACACCTACGAGCAACTGGGCGAGCAGCTGGTCGAAGACGCCCTGGTGTTCGTCATCGGCGCAGTCGACCGGTCGCGCGATCGGCCGAACATCCTGGTCAACAAGATCATCCCCATCGACCAGGCGATCCAGGAGCTGACCCAGTCCGTCCTGATCCGCCTGCCGGGCGGGATCACCGACGAGATGCTGGAGGGCCTCAAGGCCTGCCTGTCGGCCCATCCGGGCCCGGCGCCCGTCCATGTCGAGCTGCAGCCCCAAACACGCGGCGACGTCCGGGCAACCGTCCGGCTGGACGCGCAATGGTCCGTCCAGCCGTCCCGCCAACTGGCCGACGCCCTGATCGACCTGCTCGGCGACCAGAAGCACCTTGTCCTGCTTCCCAAGCGCCCCACGTCCGATGAGGCCAACGGCCAGCGCCGCCGCCGCGGTCGAGCCAAAGCCGCCGCCAGCCAGACCAGGTGACGCCAGCGATCGTCGCTCGCCAAACGCAGATGTCGACCCCGCGGGCGATTTGTTTGGTGACGATGTAGAAATTCACGTTGCTTTTTCCCGCGTAATCTGTAAAGTTCACCGTCCGGCGGTGAGTGGATCCAAGGATGGAACACCAATAACGCAGCACACCCCCACGGAGTGGATCTCGCCCGTTTTTCAACGACACACCGGCTTGCATTTCGTACGGCATCCGCCAGGAAAGGCTGCTCCAGATGGCAACGGTCGATCGCGCCTTATGGCAGGGAATCATCCAACACGTCGTCGCCTCGGGCGGCAGCATCATCCGCCCGTGGTTCACACAACTCGAACCGATCGCTCTGGAGCACGGCCTGCTGGAAATCCAGGTCCCCGGCGAGACCGAACGCACCTATTGCCAGCAGAACGCCACGCGCCTGTTCACTGAGGCCGCCCAAGCGACGACCGGCAGGCTGGTGACCGTGTGTTTCCTGACGGCTGTCCTGGCCGAGCAGGCCAACAACCCCGCCGACGTGATCGAGGTCGACAGCTACAACGCCACCTGGGACGAAGAGGGCCTGCTGCCCTTCAACGAAGACTACACCTTCAGCGGGTTCGTCACCGGGCCCTGCAACCGCCTGGCCCACGCCGCCAGCCTGGCCGTCAGCGAGTCGATGGGCAAGACGTACAACCCCCTGTTCCTCCACGGCAGCAGCGGCCTGGGCAAGACCCACCTCCTGCAGGCCACCTGCCAGCGAATTACGGAACTCGCGCCCGGCGCGCAAATCTACTTCCTGTCCTGCGAGACGTTCGTCAACCATTTCATCCAGGCGGTTGAGCGCGGCCAGTTGCACCAGTTCCGCTACCGTTATCGCCACGTGGACGTGCTGGCCATCGATGACATCCAGTTCCTCTCCGACCACGAGCAGACGCAGGAAGAGTTTTTCCACACCTTTAACACCCTCTACCAGGCGCAGAAGCAGATCATCCTGTCCTCCGACCGCGGCCCGGCGGAGATCGCCGGCCTGGAGGACCGCCTGGTCAGCCGATTCAACTGGGGACTCGTCGCCCGCATCGACCGCCCATGCTACGAGACGCGCATGGCCATCCTGCACAAGAAGGCCCGGATGCGGGGCCTGGAACTGCCCGAGGATGTCACGTGCTTCATCGCCGGGACGATCGAATCGAACACGCGCGAACTGGAAGGCGCGATCGCCAAGGTCGCGATGCTGGCCCAGGTGGCCGAGCGGCCGATCGATCTGGATCTGGCCAGGCGGGCCCTCGGCGCCGATGGGGCCACCTCCGGCGCCGAGATCACCATCGAGGACATCCTCTCAGCAGTGACGTCACGATACAGCGTGCGCCTGGCCGACCTGCAGAGCAAGAAGCGCACCCGCTCGATTACCTTCCCCCGCCAGATCTGCATGTATCTGGCGCGGCAGTTGACCCGCCACAGTCTCGAAGAGATCGGTGGGTACTTCGGCGGGCGCGACCATACCACCGTCCTGCACGCCAACCGGACAATTAAGGACCTCATCCAGCGCGACCCGCAATTGCAGGCCACCGTCGATCGACTATCGCAAGATATCCGCGCCGTCCGCTAGGTCGCTGGGCCTGTCGGCAAACCTGTGAGCGAGTTGTGGATAAGCTATTGTTGCTGCTGTGTGCTACGGAAACATAGACTTCCCAACACGGGACTCCCCGGCGGCTTACCGCAACCCGGCAGCACTAACCGATCTCTCCTAACAGCGCCGCCGACAGGTTTTCCACAGCCCTCAGCGCCCAAAACGTCACCAGAACCCTAGCAACAACCCTGCCTTACAAATAACCGCCTCTACAAACCCCACAACCCACAACACCTACCAATACGATAGACTACTTAAATTTATATCCCTCTACACCTCCACATCGAACAACCATTTCGCTTCTCACCCATGTGCATTGGCGTATAATCCGCCCGATGCTTCACCGAATACGCCCCACAACCGGAACTCCGATTCCCGTCGGTCCGGACCGCCCAATATGGTGGCGGGTGCTTGTCCTTTCCGGTGTCTTGATCGCGTTCGTCATAGCTGCATCTGTGGGCTATCACGTTATTGAAGCTGAATACAGTTGGCTGGATGCAGTCTATATGACGGTCATCTCAGTTTCGACGGTCGGCCTGCGGGAAGTGGGCGATTTATCGGATGCCGGCCGAATCTGGACGATGTTCGTGATTGCCCTGGGGCTTATCATCATGGCTGTTTTTATCAGTTCGCTAGGTGGCATAATTATCGAACGCAGAATCCGACAGGTTCTTGGGAGGCGTCTCGTGGAACGAAAGATAAACTCGTTGGCTGGACATATTATTGTCTGCGGATACGGACGCATGGGCTCGGTTATTTCCGATGAGTTGAAAACAGCCAAGCGCTCGGTTGTTGTAATCGATGCGGATCCGGAACGAATAGTGATGGCTGAACGTACGGGGTTATTCGTTGTGCTAGGCGATGCCCAGGAAGAAAATATTCTTGAAGCCGCGGGCATCAAACGGGCATCCGTGTTAATGGTCGCCCTTACCAACGACGCCGATAACCTGTTCGTAACGCTCTCGGCTCGTCAAGCCAACGCGGATATTCACATCGTTGCCCGAGCTCAGCAGGAGACCTCTCAGCGAAAGCTCCTCAAGGCTGGCGCCGACAGTGTGGTTTGTCCGCAGACGATCTGCGCACGGCGGATGGCGGGTCTGATCCTTCGCCCGGCCGTCGTGGAACTGGCCGACATGGCCCAGCGCGGGCTGAATCTGGAGGTCAACCAACTCCAGGTGGCCGCCGGATCGAAGCTCGCCGACAAGACGCTCGCCGAGCTCGAACTGCCGCGAAAACTCGGCGCCCATATCGTCGCCATTCGCCACGCCGAAGGTCAGGCCAACTATCACCCCAAGCCCGACACGAAGCTCTCTGTGGGCGACACGCTCGTTCTGATGGGCGAGAGCGGCTCATCCGACGCCATCGAACGTCTCCAGAGCGAGACGGCCGGGTAGCGGTCTCAGACGTATCGCATCAGGGCCAGTGAATAAACGGGTCGGCCCTGGGCGCGGTACTTGCGTTCGAAGTTCGTCCCCACCAGCCCCTCCGTCTCGACCAGCCGCGGCGTGGGGATGCGGACAAAGCCCGCCACGTCCTGCAACACGCGGCGGATGTGGCGGGCATAGTCGAAATGGTCGGTCACGATCAGCAGCTGTCCGCCCGGCCGAAGCACGCGGCGGACGAGGTCGACGAATGCCGGCTGAATGAGACGGCGCCGCTGGTGACGGCGCTTGGGCCAGGGGTCGGGGAAGTAAACATGCACGCGTTGCAGACTGTGCGGGGCCAAGGCGGCCTTGAAAAATGCCCCCGCCTCGACTCGCAGGATCCGAACGTTGGTCAGCTTGGCCCGGCGGAAACGGTCGGCGCAGTAGCCGGCGTAGGCGGCTGCATACTCCAGGCCCAGGAAGTTCACCTCTGGCCGCGCCGACGCGCGGGCTAGCAGGAACGTCCCCTTGCCCGAGCCGATCTCAAGCTCCACCGGCCGGGTGTTGCCGAACATCGCCGCGAAGTCCACGGGGCTTGGCAACCGGTCCGCATCCAGCAGGATCCCAGCGGTCTCCCACTTGCGGCGCTTGAGCTTGCTGGGTGTCTCGGGCCTCATGAACAGAGAATAGAGTACCCGCAAGGACTGAGCAAGCTATCCGAAGGTGCTACACATTCCTGATGTGGGGCTAAGCATTTGGCGCAGGAGGCTCGATCCGATAGCCGTGAGCTGCGAGCTTGTCTACTGCTAACTTACGCCAGTCATCGGTCGTGTCGTCTAAGGCTTCATTGATGACGCGTTCGCGATACTGCGGATTACCAATAATGTTGTCAGCGTATTCGTCGTAGGGATGGACGACTTGTCGTGGCTGGATACCAATACTCTTGAGAGCTTTGGTTGGTGATTCGAGCTTGGAAGGCTCGGGATAAACAGCGCCTGCGTAGGTTCCCGTAATGGTGTCCGGATGTGCGTCGGCGGAAGAGGCGTGACTGTCAGGAGGAGTGGGGGTGGGACAATCAAAGAATATTAATTGAGCAATCTGCAGGCCTGGATAGAGGATAATGGGCGTGTGCGAAACATTTGCGATCTCCAGCGTAAGACATCCTCGGTAGAACGGATGGATCCAAGGAGCAGTTTCAATGGTGATGAAATTCCGGGCCCAAGATGACTTCGTCAGTACTTGGGCAGACAAGTCGTTGGGGAGTTTCACATACTCCAGCGTGGCCCCCAGCACAGTATTGTGTGCGGGCACAACGATGAAATCCCCGAAGGGAATATACTCCTCTTGGTAGAGAAACTCGACCGCGGACGCCCCAGGGCAGAAATGGGGGCTACGGTGAGATCTTGGGACGAAGAAGTGAGTCCCAAGCCGAAGATCAACCGAGTCCTCGTCCCACCCGTCTGACGGTTTGGGGATGATGCGGGCACTCCCTGCCTGCCAAAGGGGCCGCTCTAACCTCTCTCGAATCTCGGATTCTCGGACCACGGACATTGTTAGCTACCAACTTTTCCTTCAGCAAGAAGCCAATCTTCCACAGCCTTCATAGCCCACCCCTCAACACGACCTTCTACAACCGAACGATCTTCAACATCTTGCTGGTTTGCCTCATTGAAGATCTTGTAGAGATCGTCCATACCATCCAGCCAGTACATCATTGCGCTGTTAATGATGCTCGTGGTTGTAGGGCGTGCAGATCCAGCATTCGTTGTCACCAGCGATGGAACTACCCCGTGCGCTATGGATTCTTGGATGAAAGCGTCATACTTGGCGAAATCATTGGCGGCAGTCCTAGTGGGCTGGATACAGTCGGCGCAAAGGGCATGAATGCCCGGGACCGCCTGAAGAAAGATATCCATCAATGGTCGCCAGACGTTGTCTTGGAAACCTTGCTCATATTCAGAGGGTGGGAGGAAATCACGGTTCTTGGCGGCGCCCTCCTTTCTAACTTGTTGCCAGAGCGGGCCCCTTATTGTCCATCCGCGACGGCGCAGAGCTCTGAGTTGTTCTCGGAAACGCAGAGCATGTGGGGGATGAAGATCGTGGAACTGTTGACCTTCATCCGGTAGGAGACCTACAAGCAGGTGGATCAGGAATGCACCAGCAAAAGTGTAACCGGGCCCAAGAAGCGTGATGGCCATTAGGTCTGCGAATAGCTCTTCTGCCCAAGCCATTAATCGTTGCAGCAACCAGCTACGGGTAACTGGCATGGGGTTTGAGAAGCGTTTGTCTTGTTGGATAGAAGTAAGGAAGTCTATCCACAACTGGCTGCGGTATTCCTTTTCCTCGAAGATGAGGTGACCTATTTCATGGTAAAGAATGCAATTCAGGAACAGACCTCTGGACTCAAAGAACGGCAAAGAGACAAATCCTATCTTGCCGAATTCTGGGCACTTTCGAACAACTGTTTTCAGATCGGCCAGGAGGCGACGAATGCCAGTGTGTCGGCGTTGGAAGTAGTTAAGCTGAGGGGTCAGGCAGACCAGAATTCGAACATCTTCCATTTCCGGAATAGATTGGACTTGGTGGTTCAGCAAATTGGTGAGCGGGTAAGGAATCTGAAGGGCAGTTGCGTCCAAGACGGGCTTAATGAAATCATGCAAGCCGACCCAAGCGCCCCGGAGTTGAGCTATCGCTCCTCGGCAATCCTGTAAGGCTTGGGGATTACCGCGAGTGTCGTCCAGGCGACGGACGACGTCCTTCTTAGTTTCAAGAATGGCTTGGCGGCAGTTCGCAAGAAAATCGTTAGCACACCCTGGGAACTTACCCCCCGCTTGGGATCGGCTTATCGCCTTTTCGATGCCCAGCAACAGGCGGTAGAGAGCGGTTGCTTCAGTTAGGGCTTCATTGTGCGGCAAGCTGTCGTACTCCAGGTGGGATTGTCTCTTCAGGGAACAACGCCTTGACGCGCGACGCATGTGCTAGCGCGCGGAAGAACGGCGCCAAGTCCGTTGCCTCTCTCGAACGCTCACCTGGATCTGTAGCGTCAAGAAGATGCTGTACGCTATCTGCGACGAGATCTGGTCTGTTAAGATCTGGTTCTTTGGCAAGCACGCCAAAAAGAGTCGATAGGGCACTGTAGCTTCGAAACGCGAACTGTCCCGGGTGAGGATGGGACTTGGTGATGGGGTTTACCACATCACGAAGTGAGTCGATAGCATTCTGCAGAATGGACTGGTCGGGGGTATGTCCCCCTCTAGTTAGCTGCGTCTCACGCAGCTCGTCGATTAGCGCGGTGCAAAATAGGCCCAGCGTCACGTAGTCCAGACTAGCGCGTGTATCTCCGGAAGGAAACATGGTCAGTTCTCCTCAGTCCATTTCTCTGCGCACCATGTTAGGGGGCATCATCATCCAACGGAGGCGGATCTCCGCCCACCGTAAAGTTCTATGCGGCGTCTCACTTTGGCTTCAACCTGCCCGATGGCGACAACGCTGAAGGCGAGCTGTCCCTGTGACAGTACGTCCTCCACGGTCGCCGGGTCATTCGTGAGCCGATGAACTCGTTGGCCGTCTGTTATGAGCGTTTCCGTAAGTAGTGGATCGCTATCATGCTTTCGCTTCTTGAGAATGCCAACCGCCTTCCGGATTCGCTGGAGGCTGAGCCCGGACTGGCGGAGCTGTTTTACTACGCTCAGCTTGATTAGGTCCGCGTAAGAATAGCGTCGCTCACTACCTTTTCCCGTGCCCGACTGAATTGAAGGCTTCACCAGGCCCTTTTCGTCCCAATAGTCAAGCTGGCGCTGGCTTACCCCTGCAATCCTACGGGTTTGCCCAGCGGCATACCAGGAAACAGTTATTGGCTGATTGGGCATCCAGGTAAATACAACCTTGTTGTTCTTTAATGTCAACACATTTTTCAGTCAGCTTGGCCGCTAAGACCAATGGCCTACAAGAGGTCAAAAATTGCCGCCTGCCCTTGCATCGCTCCCGTCGCGAGGGATAATGGATCGCGCCGTCGCCGCCGGGCAAGGCCCACGCGCGACGGGAGCATCTTGGATACCCAACCGTAAGAATCTCTGAAAGGAGACCACGATGAAACTTGGCGTCATGGCGGCATGTTTCGCGGGCATGAAACTCGACAATGCCCTCGACTATTGCCAGGAAGTCGGCTTGGATGCGATCGAGCTGCCGGTTGGCGGATACCCCGGCGACCCGTGGAAGCTCTCGAGCATCCACCAGAACAAGACAAAGCTCGCCGAACTGAAGAAGAAACTCGCCGACCGCGGCCTGGAGGTCCAGGGCATCGCGGTGCACGGCAACCCTGTCCACCCCAACAAGACCATCGCCGCCCAGCACGCCGCCGCCCACCGAAACGCGGTCCTGCTGGCCAAGGAGTTCAAGACGGTGGTCATCAACTTCTCGGGCTGCCCTGGCGGCTGCGCGACCGACAAGACCCCGAACTTCGTCACCTGCCCCTGGCCCGACGAGTTTACCGAAGCGACCAACTATCAGTGGAACAAGGTCATCATCCCGTTCTGGAAGAAGGAGAACACCTTCGCCGCCAAGCACGGCGTGAAGATCGCCTTCGAAGCCCATCCGGGTATGGTGCTGCACAATCCCGAGGATATCGTTCGCCTGCGCAAGGCGGCCGGCAAGCAGCTCGGCGCGAACCTCGACCCCAGCCACTTCTTCTGGCAGGGCATCGACCCGATCGCGGCGGCCAAGTTCCTCGGCGACAACAAGTGTATCTTCCACGTCCACGCCAAGGACTGCGCGATTCACCCGCACATGGCCGGGGTCGTCGGCAACCTGGACGTCAAAAGCTACGGCGACATCGCCCATCGCGGCTGGGTCTTCCGCACCGTCGGCTACGGGCACGGCGACGAGTTCTGGAAGCCCTTCATCTCGATGCTGAGGATGGTGGGCTACGACGGCGTGATCTCGATCGAGCACGAAGACGGACTGATGAGCATGGGCGAGGGCTTCGAGAAGGCTATCGAATACCTCGAACGCGTCATGATCTTCGAAAAGGTCGGCAAGGCCTGGTGGTTCTAACCGCACGACGTGCGGTTAGCCTGAGCGAAGGGCCAAAGGCCCGAGTCGAAGGATAGAGCCGATCGACGCAACCATCGCTGGCGGGTCTTCGTGCAAGGCCCGCCGCGTTTAATTTTGGCGCGGCCGCGACAAAGGAGCTCTACGATGGCATTAATAGCATGTCCGGAATGTGGCAAGGAGATATCGGATCAGGCGCCGATGTGTCCGCACTGCGGCCTGCGGCAGCGCCAGGTCGGTCGACTGCCGAGCTTTGAATATCGCTCGAAAAGAAAAGTCTGGGGCATGCCGCTGGTGCACATCGCCTTCGGCTTCGATCCCGAGACCCGGCGGCCGATGGTGGCCAAGGGCTTCATCGCCATCGGACAGTTCGCCCGCGGCATCGTGGCCATTGGGGGCCTGGCGATGGGCGTTGTCGCCTTCGGCGGGCTGTCGCTGGGTGTGCTGGCGTTCGGTGGCGTGGCGCTTGCCTTGGCGGTCGCGGCCGGCGGTGTGGCGGTCGGTGCGGTCGCCGCGGGCGGGCTGGCGATCGGCCTGATCGCTGTGGGTGGGCTGGCCATAGGGATTTACAGCATAGGCGGCATGGCCGTTGGGCCGCACCGATACGACGCCTATGTCAAGGATCCCGAAGTGGCGCGATTCTTCAGGCGACTGTTCGGCTGGTCCGAATGATCCGCGCGTGAACCGTAGCGGGCAGGGAGACACTCATGGACAAGCAACTATCACGTCGCGATGCATTGAAACTCGGCGGGGCTGCGATCGCGCTGGCTGCGACCGGCCGGGCGTGGGGAGAAGAACCCTTCATAGAAGGTCAATACGAAGGTCAATACGGCGCCGCTGACGTCGGCAAGTACGTCCTGCCGCCATTGCCCTATGCCGCCAACGCCCTGGCGCCCCTGCTGGACGCCAAGACGTTGACGATCCATCATGACAAGCACCACGCCGGGTACGTCCGCGGCGCCAACAAGACGCTCAATGCCTTGGACGGCGCGCGAAACTCTCAGGACTTTGCGAAGATCAAATCGCTCTCACGGGCGCTGGCGTTCCATATCAGCGGGCACGTGCTGCACACGTTATTCTGGCACTCGATGGCGGCCGGCGGAAGTCCACCGGCGGCCGAACTCGTTGCAGCAGTGAAGCGCGACTTCGGTGCGGTCGACGCGATGCAGCAGCAGTTCGCCGCCGCGGCCAAGAAGGTCGAAGGCAGCGGCTGGGGCGTGTTGGCCTACGAGCCCATCGGCCACAGACTGCTGGTCCTGCAGGCCGAGAAGCACCAGAACCTCGCCGTCTGGGGGGCCGTGCCGCTGCTGGTCTGCGATGTGTGGGAGCACGCGTACTACCTCCAGTACCAAAACAGGCGCAGCGATTGGGTCGACGCCTTCATGAGCATGGCGAATTGGAAGTTCGCCTCCGAGCGTTACGCAGCTGCGACCGCATAGCCGCGATTCGTTCTTCAGCATTCATCATTAAGCATTCATCATTTAGTTAGTACTGCTACAATCTCGTTATGCGAATCCTTATCAGCAACGACGACGGGATCGATGCGCCTGGCATTGCGGCTTTGGCGACGGCGGCGGCCGATTTCGGCGACATCGTCGTCGCCGCGCCCGACAGCGTCCAAAGCGGCGCCGGCCACGGCATCACCGTTCATCACCCGTTGACGGTTCAGCCGCGCGAGTTCTGCATCGACGTCGATGGGGGCAAGAAGATGGTGCCCGGCTTCAGCATCGACGGCCGCCCTGCCGACTGCGTGCGGCTGGCGGTGCGCGAACTGCTCGACGAGCCGGTCGATCTGGTCCTTAGCGGCATCAACGACGGCGCTAACGACGGCGTCTGCGTGTTCTATTCCGGCACGGTCGCCGCCGCCGCCGAGGCCGCCATCCTGGGCATCCCGGCGGTGGCGTTTTCGGCCAGGACGACCAGGCCGGCGATCGATTTTGCCGCCGCAGCGGTTCATTGTCGGGGGGTGTTGGGCAGGCTTCTCGATGTCGGCCTGGCCCCGGGCGATCTGGTGAACGTCAACATCCCCAACCTCACCAAGCCCGGCTGGCCCAAAGGCGTGCGCGTGGCGCGGATGTCCACCGCGGAGCTGCAGGACACCTACGACCTGCTCGACGAGTCGAACGGCCAACGGGTCTACAAGATTGGCGGCGACTACGACCTGGGCTTTGACGGGCATGACACCGATTCGGTCGCGCTGCGGGAGGGGTACATCACCGTCACGCCGCTGCGCGTCGACATGACGTGCCATGACCGCCTGGCGAAGTGGCTGGGGCAGAACTGGGGCGGCGATGACGCCTAGTCAGCGTGGTGGCCTTCCAGGGGGCGGTGGATGAGGCAATCGGGGATCGTGAACCCCGACGCGTGGAGCATGGTGTCGGGCCGTTCGGCCGCGGCGGTCTTGTCGGACAGATACAGGGCGTCCAGCACGGCCAACGTCAGCAGGCTCTCGCGGCCCGAGCACGGATAGGTCCTGGACCCGCTGGTGATGGCGGCGGCGAAGGCGTCGATCATGCGGCTGGCGCTGGTGGTGGGGTCGTCGATATCTTCGATCTGGTCGAGCACCCGGCCGTCGGGATCGCGCAGCACGCATCGCTGGCTGTCGGCCGTCAGCGAGCCGTCCTGGCCATGCAGTGCGAACTGCTCGAAAACCGGCCCGGACGCGCGCGACGCGATCAGCGACGCCATCCCGCCGCCCGGCATCCGCAGAACGGCGACGGCTGTGTCGTCGGTCGTATTGGGCGGGGCGGGCCGCCCGTTGGCGTCGACCAGGTCCCGCCGGGCGTTGACGGCGCTGGCGCCGAAGACGTCCTCGGGCAGGGAGTGTATCCAAATCAGCAGATCCAGGAACTGGAACCCCAACTCCAGCAGCGCCCCCCCGCCGGCCAACACATGGTCGGCTCGCCAGCCGGTCACCGGGCCCCAGTTGAACAGATATTCCGCACGGGCCAGGAACAGCCGGCCCACCGACCGCCGCAACTCGAACGCCCGACGATAGGTCAGCATGAACCGCCGTTGCGTGGCGACCATGAGCTTGAGCCCGGCCTGTTCCATCTGGCGGACGAGGCCGGCGCCCTCGGCGAGGTTGCGGGCGAGGGGGACCTCCTTGATCACGTGAATGCCGCGCTGGGCGCAGGTGGCGATCAGATCGGCCGTCGGCACGGGCGGTAGGGCTGCGTAGACGGCCTGGGGTTGCGTCTGGGCCAGCAGCGCCCGGCTGTCGGTGAAGGTGGGCAGATCGCCCGTGTCGACCGCGTCGAGCGCGTCGCCGTCACGGTCGGCGACGCCGACGAGCTGAACGGATGGGCATCGCTGCAAGGCCGCCAGGGCGCGTCGGCCCATGCTGCCCAGGCCCAGGACGGCGATGGTCAACGGATCGGCGGCGGTCATGTTGGCTCCCCGTAGGGCATGGGCTGCAAGCCTAGAACCGTCAGCGACGGGTGTCAAGATGTCCGCGAGCGTGTAGAATAGTCTTCAGCGCCGGCCAATGCCGCCGCCCGGTCAGTTGAACCCCAGGTGAAAGGATCGCCGGTGTCCGCATCGAAACGCCCAACAGATAAGCCTGCTGCCCCGACGGCCGACCTGCACGTCGCCGCCTTCGAGCCGCTGGCGGCCCCCGATGAGGTCAAGGGCAAGCTGCCCGCCGACGAGGCCGTCCTGCAAACCGTCCGCCGCGGGCGAGACGATATCCGCCGCGCCCTGTGCGGGCAGGATGAGCGGCTGGTGATGATCGTCGGGCCCTGCTCGGTGCATGACACCGAGGCCGCCTACGACTACGCCCAGCGCCTCGCCCCGCTGAGCGCCGCCGCGGCCGACAAGCTCATCATCGTCATGCGGGTCTACTTCGAAAAGCCCCGCACCACCGTCGGGTGGAAGGGGCTGATCAACGATCCCCACGGTGACGGCAGTTGCGATATCAATACCGGCCTGCTGAACGCCCGCGAGCTGCTGCTGCGGATCAACGCGCTCGGTCTGCCGTGCGCGACGGAGTTTCTCGACCCGATCGTCCCGCAGTACGCCGCCGACCTGGTCACCTGGGTCGCCATCGGGGCCCGCACCACCGAAAGCCAGACCCACCGCGAGATGGCCAGCGGCCTGTCGATGCCGGTGGGCTTTAAGAACTCCACCGACGGCAGCCTGCAGGCGGCGCTCGATGCGATGGTCTCGGCCCGCCACCCCCACGCGTTCCTCGGCATCGACGGGGCGGGCGCGACGTGTATCGTCCGCACCAGCGGCAACCCCGACACCCACTTGGTGCTTCGCGGCGGGACGGGCGGGCCCAACTACCACGCCGCCGACGTCGCCGCCGCCAAGAGCGCACTGGCGGGCGAGGCGGGCGAGCGGCGGATCATGGTCGATTGCGGCCACGGCAACACGAGCAAGGACTACCACAAGATCCCAGCCGTCTTCCGCGACGTTCTGGCCCAACGGCGAGCGGGCGAAAAAGCCATCCTGGGCATGATGCTCGAAAGCAATCTCCTCGCCGGCCGACAGGACATGACAAGCCCGCTCACCTACGGCCAATCCATCACCGACCCCTGCATCGACTGGCCAACCACTGAGCAACTCCTGGGCGAAGCATCGCAAAAATAGATTCCCTCTGTCGTTACTAAGCCCGGCCACTGCGTGGCCGGGATCACCTACTCCCAAACCACGTCCTTGAGCATCAGTTCGACGTTGGTGCGGCCTTGGTAGGTGTTTAGGTTTGGGGCGGCGGCGACGTCGATTTCGTTGACGCCGGCGAGGCGGTCGGCGAGGTCGCCCATGCCGAAGCCCACCGCCCGCATGGTGACGTTGTCCTGGCCCAGGATCATGCCGAGTGTCTTGCCCGACTTGCCCATCCGCCGCGGGGCCGACACCACGCGGCAGCGGCGCACCGCCACCAGCGGCTGGGGATTGCCCTGCCCATGCGGGGCCAGGCGGGCCAGGTGGTTGACCACGGGGAAGCTCAAGGCCGACAGCGTGGTCTCGGCGTCGAGCGCCAATGTCGCCGCTATGGCGTCGGCGGCGAGATGATCGTTGGCATACTGCACGAACGCATCGGCGAACGCGTCGATCCGGGCCGGGTCGATCTTCAGCCCGCCCGCCATCGCGTGGCCGCCGAAGCTCAGCAGGTGCTCGCTGCAGGCGTCCATGGCCTCTCGCATGTGGAGGCCCTTGACGCTGCGGCCGCTGCCCTGGCCGACGCCGTCGCCGTTGATGGCGATCAGAATCGCCGGGCGATGGAACCGGTCGACCAAGCGTGATGCGACGATGCCGATGACGCCGCCGTGCCACTTGTCCGAGGCCAGCACGATCGCGCGGCGATCGTCGGCGGCGAGGTTGTTCGATTCGACCATCTCGATGGCCTCGGCTGTGATGGCGCGTTCGACGCGCTGGCGTTCGGTGTTCTGGGCGGCGAGGTACTCGGCGATCTCGCCGCAGCGGTCGCCGGCGGCGCCGGTGAGCAGGTCGACGGCCAGGCGGGCGTGGCCCATTCGCCCGGCGGCGTTGAGGCGCGGGGCCAGCACGAAGCCGACATGGTAGGCGTCGAGTTTTTCGCCGTCGAGGCCGGCCGATGCGATGAGCGCGCGGAGGCCGATATGCGGCGCCTGGGGCAGGCCCATCAGGCCGTGGACGGCCAGGACGCGGTTTTCGCCGACCAGGGGCACGACGTCGGCGATCGTGCCCAGGGCGGCCAGGCAGGTCGCACTCAGCAGGAAGTCGCGCATCGGTTCGTCCACGCGCGTCGAGCCGCACAGCTCGCGGGCGAGCTGCCAGGCGAGCTTGAAGGCCACCCCCGCCCCGGCCAGGTCGGCGAAGGGGTAATGGCCGGCGGGCACGGCCGGGTGGACGATGACGTTGGCCGGCGCGAGATCGGCGGGTAGGGCATGGTGGTCGGTGACGATCACATCGACCCCGGCGGCGCGGGCGGCGGCCACCGCGTCGACGGCGCCGATGCCGCAGTCGACGGTGACGATGAGCTTGGCGCCGTCGCGGATGATCGTCTCGACGGCCTCGGTGTGCAGGCCGTAGCCTTCCTCGAGGCGATGGGGCACGTAGTAATCGACGTCGGCGTCGACGAGGTCGAGGCACGACTTGAGGATGGCGATGGATGTCATGCCGTCGACGTCGTAGTCGCCGTAGATGACGATACGGCGGCCTGCGCGGACGGCGCCAGCGATGTGGCGGGCGGCGGGCTCGACGCCGGCCAGCTCGGCCGGGTCGCGGAGGTCCGAGAGCTTGGGATTGAGAAATGCCCGGGCCTCGTCCGGGTCGGTGATGCCGCGATTGGCCAGCACCTGGGCGACCAGTGGGCTGGTGCGCACCTGGCGGGCGAGTTCGGCGGCGCCATCAAAACTCGCGGCGATGCGCCACTGCAGCGCGCGACACTTCCATGTGTTGGCGGTCATGGCCGATCTTCCGTGGGTGTCCTCGGCGGGCCATTATAGCGACCTGGGGACAGGCCGCACCAGCGAAGGCAAATGGGCGGGCGGGGAGGCGGTGGGTCAGTCCTGGTCGGTCTTGTCGTCGTCCCCCTCTTCGGGGGCCTTGCGCATACCCAGGAATTGCAGCAGAATGCCCAGGACCGTCAGCGCGGCGATGGTGGCCAGGCTGGCTGTGCTGACCACGACGCCGGCGGGGTTGGTGGTCTTGCCGGCGACCTGCAGCAGGCAGGCCACCGCACCGACCAGCGCGATACTGCCCAGCACCGACATGATGAGCACGGCTGAGAGGCGTTTGAGAAACAGCGCCAGGATCAACGGCACGAGGACGGCCCCGGCCAGGACGGCCAGGGGGACCAGGGCCTTCTCGTTCCAGCCCGCGCCGACATACTGCTGGCCAACGTCGACAAACTCGACGACCCACTCCCGGGGCGTGCCAGTGGTGGGCAGTTGGAAGGAAGGTATGGACCCATCGGGGATCTTGGCGATGTTGTTTTCGAGGATCCAATAGAGCGCCGCCCCGCCGACCAGCGCCCCGGCGGCCGCTGCCAGGATCACCCGGGCCATCACGAACGCCAGCACCGCCCCCATGCCGACGAGCGTGACGATCATGATCGCCCACGGCGCGTTGACGTGCTCCTGCAGCATCGGCAATAGGGCCCAGCCCAGAGCCCCGCCGGCGGCGGCCAGCAGATAACGGCTGAGGCGATAGCCCTTCCAGATCAGCAGGGCCCCGACTACCAGACACCCCAGCGCCAGCAGCGCGACGATGCTGCTAGCCCAATCGGTCGGGGGGAACTGGGGGATGGTGATGTGAATGCCGTTTTCCATGTGAAGGCGCTACGTGGTCGAGGGGTCGGTGAGTTTTTTCCGGGCGGCCTGGAGCTCGGTTTCGGCCAGTTGTCGCTTGCGCGCGTCGGTCAGGCCCTTGCTCGCATGCTCGAGCAACTCGGCGGCCTCGGCGTACCGTTGGAGATATCGGCCGTAGATCATGCCCAGCATCAGCTCGATGTCGGCGATGTACTTGTAGGATGCGAAGTGCCTGCGGAATCGCTCGTAGGCTTCGGCGGCCTCGAGGTGGCGTTCGGCGCTCATCAAGTGGTTGGCGATATCCAACTGCTGCTGCCGCGGCAGGACGATCTCGGTGTTGAGCTGCACGATGCGGGTGTACAGGTTGGCAGCGGCGGCGAAGTCGCGCCGCTGGGTGGCGATGGCGATATCGCGTCGCAGTTGCAGTTCCTGCGCGCTCTCGGTGTCGGTGCGGCCGGCAACATTCACGGCGCGTGTGCGGAGACGTCGCGGGCCATCCGGCTCGCCGCGGCGGAGGCGATTGGGAGCAAATGGGCTTGGGCCGCTGCGGACGGCGGCGCGGTACTGCCGGCGGCGAAAGCCCTGCCGGACGAGATAGAGCAGGTCGAACCCATCGCGCGGCAGGAGCCTCGTCAGCAGCAACCCGGCGGAGACAACGATGCCGAAGAGGTACCCACTGCTGTGGGCGACATAGGCAACGCCCCCCAGCGGCGAGATGGCGATGGCCTTGTAGGACATGATAAAGTTCCACGCGACCTGCAGGCCGAGGAAGATCAGGCTGGAGACCTGGAAGGTCGTGATGATGATGAACCAGAAGAGCACCGTTACGTGGGTCCGGGGGAAGAGCACCAGGTATGCTCCGGTGACGGCGGAGATGGCGCCCGAGGCGCCGAGGACGGGCGCGATGGGGCTGAGCAGCAGATACCCCAGCCCCGCGATGACGCCGCCGCCGAGGTAGAACAGCAAATAGCCCACGTGGCCGAGGCGGTCGTTGAGGGCATTGCCGAAGACCCACAGGAACAGCATGTTGCCGGCGAGGTGCTGGAAATCGGCGTGCAGGAACATGCTGGTGAAGAACTGGGTCAACTCCGGCGCAGTGGGCTGGAGCATGAACGGGTCGATCACCGGCGACGGGATGTGCCAGCCGTTCAGGAAGATCAGCGCGTTGGCGCCGATCAGCGCGAAGTTCATCCACGGGCGAATGCGCATACGGTAGTCGGTGCGAATCGGAATCATGCAAGGGTCCTACGTCTTGTGGGGCGGCTGGGTTCGCGCCGAGCGCCGAGGCTGCGCGAGTCGGTGCATTCTATGGATAGCGCCAACAACGGACAACGCAAATCCTCGCCGCGGTCGCCGATGCGGGCGCGGGCCTTGCGGCTGGACGGCGTGTGCGTATAGTGGGCGTTTCGTATCGATCTCGGCGCGGGGGCGTGCAAAGGACAGATCTGTGACAGTGTTTGGCGTTGACCTCATCGGCGGCCAGGTCCCCGACGTGACCACGTACCTCGTGTTGGGGGGGCTGGCGGTGATGATCATGTCGATGGCCAAGGCGGGCTTCGGCGGCAGCATTGGCCTGCTGGCCATCCCGCTAATGACTTACGCCACGGGCGGCAAAGCGTCGCTGGGCGTGGCCCTGTTCCTGCCGATCCTGATCGCCACCGATTACATGAACATCATCGTCTGGTGGCGCCAGTGGCGCTGGCCGGTGGCGGCCAGGCTGTTGCCGGGGGCGGTGCTGGGGGTGTTGATTGCCTGGGCGGCGCTGCACTGGATGGGGTTCGGCCAGCAGGCTGGGAGCAACCGCGCCGAGGCCGACCGCGCCATCGCCGATGCGGTCATGAAGCTGGGGATCGGCGTGATCTCGCTGAGTTTCGTCACGATCCGCGCGATCCAGGCGATTCGATCGCGGCAGATGGTGTTTCGCCCGGTGATGTGGCAGAGCACGGTCGCCGGCGGCATCGCGGGCGTGACGAGTACGTTCGCCCACGCGGCCGGGCCGGTGACGGCCATGTACCTGCTGCCCCAGCAACTGGGCAAGAACGCCTACGTGGCCACGACGGTGCTGTATTACTTCATCGGCAACCAGATAAAACTCGCGCCGTACATCCATCTAAACCTGATCAACAGGGAGTCTCTGCTGCTGGGGCTGGCCCTTGTGCCGGTCGTTCCGGTGGGCGTTATCCTTGGCCGCTGGCTGGCCAAGAAGATCAACGAGAAGATCTTCGGCGCGATTGTCTACTCGCTGCTAACACTGACGGGTTTCGATCTGTGCCTCAAAGCGATCATGTCGCTGACAGGATAAACACCGCCGCGGGCGCGCCGGGTGGGCTTCGGCCCGGCGGGGCGGATAGAATGAAGTGCCGGGCAAGCGGCTGGTCCGGCTGAGGGTACATTATGATACGACGAGGTTGGCACATCTGGGTCCTGTTGGGCGGGTTGTGGTTGGCGGCGGCGGGCGCGCCCGGCTGCATGAGGAAGATCGCCATCGACCAGTACCCGGTCTTCTGGGGGGAAACCGAGATCCGGTCGGTCGCGGTTGCGCCATTTCGCATTATCTCCAGCGACGATCCCCGGGCTGGGGCGATCATGGCCGACAATCTGGCGGCGGCCCTGGCGATCAATGGGACGTATGACCGCGTGGTCGGCCGTCGCTCGCTGGAGAACCTGCTGAGCGAGGAGGACTTGTCGCATCTGACCGATGGGGCCGGCGGCGTGGTGCGGCGGCTGAAAGAACTCGCCGATGTCGACGCCGTCATCATTGGCACGGTGATCCAATACGAAGCGACGGGCTACAGTGTCGAGTATGACTATGCCTATCGCCGTCCCTACTATCCCTATTACGATTACCATCCGTACTACCGTCACTATCATGGCGGGTACTACGGCCGCTACTGGGATGGGCCGTACTACGATGATTACATCACCGAACGCAACGACGCGAAGGTCACCGCCGCCGCTGAGATTCTGACGACCGAGACGGGACAGACCCTTCATGTCGCCCGCCCGTTGGGCAAGCGCATTGTCTCGGAGGGCTCGCCGCCTGCGAGGGATCTGGACATGTGCCTGGCCATCGCCGCCCAGGGCGTCGCTGCCGGGATGGTCGAGCAGTTCGCCGTCACCCATAGGGTCATCGAGGTCAAGGCCAAGGAAGCCTTGCGGATCAGTTCGGGCGAGTTTGTCGACGGCCAGTGGCTCGAGGCTGACCGTTTCATGACGGCCGAAACGCACATGGCCGTCGTGATCGCCCTGCCGCCGGTCGCCGACCGCAATCACTTCCGCCTAACCGTCAGCCGAGAAGGCGCCGACGAGGTCCTGGCCGAGACAACGTTCATCTGGCGGCGGGACCATCCGGCCACGGGCGTGACGTTTAGCTTCGACCCGTCGCGCATCGCCGCCGATGGCGGCGGGCCGGGCGAGTACACCGTGACGTTCTACGGGATCGCCGACGAGCCCTTGATGACCAGAGATTTCAAGATCGTCAAGCCGGAGTAAATTGAATCGTGTTGACACGTCGGGGTGGCCCGAGCGAGGATAGGCGTACATGTTGCAGCACTTGTGACCATTCTGCGACTGCAGACACTTCATGGAGTTCCTGCAATGACACGTCGTCGAATATACGTCGGTTGGGTCGGGGTAATGCTGCTGAGTGGGATGTTGTGCGGAGGCTGCGAGAAGGAAATCGCCATTTGGCAATACCCGATCTTCTGGGAGCCCGGCGAGCTCGAAGCGATCGCGGTCGTGCCGTTTCGCAACACGTCGATACAGGATCCCGAGGCCGGCAATACGATCGCCGACCGCCTGGCGGTGGCGTTGGCGGCCAACGGGACGTATCCGAAGGTGTACAACCGTGGGGACCTTCAGGCGCTGCTGACCGAGGAGGACCTGAGGATGCTGGCCGGCGGCGAGGGCGACACCGCCGCGATCCTGAAACGCGTGACCGCCGTGCAGGCCATCATCACCGGAACGGTGTCTCAGTTCGATGCCAGCACCCAAAGCCATCAGAGGCAGGACCCGCAGTATGCCTGGGATCAATACGGCAACCCCTACTTCGTGGGCAATAGCATCCGCACGTTTACGCGCAACGACGCGATCGTGACGGTCACGGCGACGATGCTGTCGACCAAGACGGGCCAAACTATCCACGCGACACAGACGGCGCAGTGGCACATGTGGGCCGAGGGCTCCCCACCAGAGATGAGCATGGACGCCTGCCTGGCGGTGGCCGTCAACGTCGTGACCAGCCAGCTTCTCGCCGAGTTCGCCATCGTCGGCCGGGTTATCAAGGTCAAGCCGGAGGAGGTGTTCCGCATCACCACAGGCGAACTGTACGACGGCAAGTGGGAGGACAAGAACAGCTTCACCACCGCCGACGAGACGATGACGGTGGTCATCAACATGCCGGCCGTGGCCGACCGCAGCCAGTTCCGCATGACGGTCATCCGCGCCAACACCAAGAAGGATCTCTTCGAGCTCGATTTTCAGTGGAGTCGCGACGCCCCCGTGACCGGCCAAGTGTATATCTTCAATCCTTCCGCGATCGCCGCCGGCGGCGGCGGCCCCGGGGAGTACGTGCTGAAGTTCTACGCAGGCGTCGAGCCGATCATGGAAAACAGGTTCTACATCCACCGCGCCCGATAACGGCGCGGGACCTTCAGGCCATACCCCACACGAACGCGCAGCCGATCTTGGGATGGGCTGCGCGTTTGTTCAGTTAACTGCGCAAGAAGAAAGTGCGGCCGAAAAGGCCGCATTCGCCTTCCACCTCCGCTTCCGGGGTCCCGCTCAGCAGGTTGGCCTTAGCGCCGTGAGCGCTTGGCCTTTTTCTTCGCAGTCTTCCGCCGCTTGGCGGCCTTCGGCTTTGCGACTTTCTTCCGCCGCTTGGCGACCTTCGGCTTTGCGGCCTTCGGCTTGGCCGCCCTCCGTTTGGCGACCTTCGGCTTGGCGACGCTTTTCTTCACGACCTTTTTCCGCCGCTTGGCGACCTTCGGCTTGGTGACCTTCGGCTTAGTCACCTTCCGCCGCTTGGCCACCTTCGGCTTTGCGGTTTTCTTCCGCTTTGCGACCTTCTTCTTGGCCCGGCCCGTCAGCGCGCCGGGGGCGCCATGGGTGAGGGCGGCCTGGGCGGCAGCCAGGCGAGCGACCGGCACGCGGAACGGCGAGCAGGACACGTAGTCCAGCCCGAGGAGGTGACAGAACTCCACGCTGCTGGGGTCGCCGCCGTGCTCACCGCAGATGCCGAGCTTCAGGTTCGCTCGGGCGGCCTGGCCCTTTTCGACGGCGATCCGCATGAGTTCGCCCACACCGGCCCGATCGAGCGTCTGGAACGGATCCTGTTCGTAGATGCCTAACTCGACGTACTCGCCCAGGAAGGCGCCGGCGTCGTCGCGGCTGAACCCGCAGCCCATCTGCGTCAGGTCGTTGGTGCCGAAGCTGAAGAACTCCGCTTCGGCGGCGATCTCGTCGGCCGTCACCGCGCCGCGCGGGACTTCGATCATCGTGCCGATCAGCAGCTTGAACGGCAGCTTGCGGACGCCCTTCTCGGCCTTGACCTGCTCGATGACGTCCAGAACGATCTGCTTCTGATGGCCGAACTCTTTGACGTTGCCGACCAGCGGGATCATGATCTCCGGGCAAGCGCCGGGGACGTCGAAGGCGGCCTCGATGACGGCGCGGGCCTGCATGGCCGTGATCTCCGGATAGGCGATCCCCAGCCGGCAGCCGCGATGACCCAGCATCGGGTTGAACTCGTGCAGGCTGGCGACTTTGTCGCGGATCACCTGGACCGAGACGCCCATGGCGTTGGCCATCTGCTTCTGCCCGGCCTCGTCGTGGGGGACGAACTCGTGCAGCGGCGGGTCGAGGAAGCGGATGGTGGCCGGTCGGCCTTGCAGCACCTTGAAGATGCCGACGAAATCGGCCTTCTGGACCGACAGAAGTTTGTCCAGCGCCCCCTGGCGTCCCTCGGCGTCGGGGGCGAGGATCATCTCGCGCATGGCGACGATGCGGTTGCCCTCGAAGAACATATGCTCGGTGCGGCACAGGCCAATGCCCTCGGCGCCGAATTTGACAGCCGTGGCTGTGTCGTTGGGGGTGTCGGCGTTGGTGCGAACACCGAGCTTGCGATGCTTGTCGGCCAGTTTCATGATCGTCTCGAACGGGCCTGTCATCTCAGGCTCGACGGTACCGACCTTGCCGGCATAGACGGCTCCGGTCGAGCCGTTGAGGCTGATCCAGTCGCCTTCGGTCAACACCGTCCCGCCGGCGGTGAGGGTCTTGGCGGCGTAGTTGACGACGGCCCCGCCGCAGCCGGCGACGCAGCAGGTGCCCATGCCGCGGGCGACGACGGCGGCGTGGCTGGTCATGCCGCCGCGGCTGGTCAGGATGCCCCTGGCGACGCTCATGCCGCCGATGTCCTCGGGGCTGGTCTCCATGCGAACGAGAATGACCGCCTTGCCGACGTCGTTCCACTCCTCGGCGGTGTGGGCGTCGAAGACAATCTGCCCGGTGGCGGCGCCCGGCGAAGCGGGCAGGCCGCTGGCGATTGTCGGGGCGGCCTCTTCGGCGGCGGGGTCGAACATCGGGTGCAGCAACTGGTCGAGACTCTTGGGGTCGACGCGCAGAATCGCCGTGCGCTCGTCGATGAGTTTCTCTTTCATCATGTCGACAGCCATCTGGATGGCGGCCGCCGCCGTGCGCTTGCCGGTGCGCGTCTGCAACATGTAGAGTTCGCCGCGTTCGATGGTGAACTCGACGTCCTGCATGTCGCGGTAGTGCTTCTCGAGTTGCGTGCGGATGGCCAGAAGCTTCTGGTAGCTCTTCGGGTCGACCTTGGCCAGTCGGCTGATCGGCTCGGGCGTGCGGGTGCCGGCGACGACGTCCTCGCCCTGAGCGTTCATCAGGTACTCGCCGTAGAACACATTCTTCCCGGTCGACGGGTCGCGCGTGAACGCCACGCCCGTGCCGGACGTCTCGCCCATGTTGCCGAACACCATCGTCTGGACGTTGATGGCCGTGCCCATCAGGCCGCGGATATCGTTGAGCTGGCGATACTTGATCGCGCGCGGGTTGTTCCAACTGCCGAAGACCGCGTCGATGGAGGCCTGAAGCTGCTCGCGGGCGCTCTGGGGAAAGCTCTTGCCCGCCTTCTTGTAGACCTTCTGGAACTGCTTGCAGACATCCTTGAGGCCGTCGACGTCGAGGTCGGTATCGAGCGCGGCCCGGCGGCGTTCCTTCACGCCGGTCAGGGCGTGCTCGAAATCATGATGCTCGAGCCCCATCACGACGTCGCCGAACATCTGCATGAAACGGCGATAGGAATCCCAGGCAAACCGCTCGTTACCCGTCAGGCGGATCAGCACATCGAGCGTCTCGTCGTTGAGGCCTAGGTTTAAGACGGTGTCCATCATGCCCGGCATGGAAACCGCTGCGCCCGAGCGGACCGAGAGCAGCAGCGGGTTGGGCCCGCGGCCGAAGCTCTTGCCGGTGATCTTCTCCATCTTGGCGATGTTGGCGTCGATCTGCTTGTCGAGCCCGGCGGGGTACTTTCGCCCGAGCTTGTAGAACAGGTCGCAGACTTCGGTGGTGATCGTAAACCCTGACGGGACGGGCAGGCCGAGGCTGGACATCTCGGCGAGGTTGGCGCCCTTGCCGCCCAGCAGGCTTTTCATCTCGGTTCGACCTTCAGCTTTGCCGCTGCCGAAGAAGTAAACGAACTTTGCTTTCTTGGCCATCGATGCAGTCTCCATCAGGTAAGCGTGTGGGTTGGTCCGTCGTGCCAAGCGCCAGCGCGGCGGACGCCGCGTCGGGAGGCCTCCGTTCCCGCTGGCCGGACCGGAGAGTTTAGGAGCGGCCGCGAGGGCTGTCAAACGATTTCACCACCCCGGCGACACGATCGATCCATCTGCGGAGGCGTTCACCAATCCCCGCCCCGTCCTTCACAGAGACAACGTGTTGGGTGCCACGCTTCTGCAACCTGCCTGCGGTAGGCAGGGCAGAAGCATGGCACCCGCTCATTTGGGCCCTACAGGACCTCTCCAAGCCCGGCCACTGCGTGGCCGGGAACTGCAATCGAGGTTTGCCCGGTCGGAGGGAATTCTCTATCATTTGCCTCCCAACGAATACAGGAGATTTCCCCATGACCGTAAGTGTTGTTGCCAAGCCCGGCGCCGATAAGGCGAATCGTCATTATGTTTCCAACCGGGCGCCGTTGTTGGCCGGTCCGCTGGTGAAGTTGCCGTTGGGGTCCGTGCGGCCGAAGGGGTGGCTGAAGCATCAGCTCGACCTGATGGTCGAGGGCATGACGGGGCGGCTGAAGGAGGTCAGCCATTTCGTCGCCGACGACAACGGCTGGCTGGGCGGCAAGGAGGAGGGCTGGGAGGAGCAGGCGTACTGGTTCCGCGGCTTTTACGCGATGGCCCGGCAGACGGGCGACCAGCGATGCCTGAAGATCGCCGACGAGTGGATCGAGAAGATCCTCGCCACCGCCGAGGCCGACGGCTACTACGGCCCGCAGTGGTGCAAGGACCAAAAAAGCAAAAACGGCAAGTGGAAGGTCACCGATCTCTGGCCGCACATGGTCATGAACGATGCGCTGATCCTTCACTACGAATACACCGGCGACAAGCGGATCATCGCGCTGCTCAAGAAGTTCTTCCAGTACTGCCGCGACATCCCCGAGAAGGACTTCATCCCGCCGCTGACGCGCGGCATCGACGTGGCGCCGGAGTTCGGCGAGTGGAGGATCACCGTCCAGATCCCCCGCGCCGTGGACATGTGCCCGCAGATCTACTGGCTGTACAACCACCTCGGCGGCGCGTGGCTGCTCGATCTGGCCACGCGGTTCTTCCAGCATTGCAGCGGGCCGGACGACAACTGGCTCGCCCGCCACATCGTCAACTTCACGCAGCGGTTCAGCTACCCGGGCATTTACTATCAGCAGTCCAAACGCCAGCGGCACCTGGAGCAGACGGAGTATTGGTATCGCCAGCACATGGGTACGTGGGGCCAGCAGCCGCGCGGCATCTTCGGGGCTGACGAGTGCGTGCGCGACGGCAAGATCGACCCGAGGCAGGGCTTCGAGACGTGCGGCATGACGGAGTTCGCCAAGAGCTTCTACCTGCTGGGCCGGATCACGGGCGATGCGCTTTACGCCGATCGTTGCGAAGACGTGATGCTCAACCACTTCCCGGCCTCGCAGCCGGCGGACCTCGCGGGCCTGCACTACCTCACAGCGGCCAACCTGCCGCAGCTCGACGGTAGCGGCGAGCACGACTTCTTCAACAAGTGCGAGCAGCTCAACTACTCGCCGCACGAGGTCTACCGCTGCTGTCAGCACAACGTGGCGATGGGCTGGCCTTGGTACGCCGACAACCTCTGGCAGGCGTCCGCCGACGATGGCCTGGTCGCGTGGCTGTACGCCGCCAGCACGGTCACCGCCACCGTCGGGGCCAAGGGCGATGAGGTCACGATCAACGAGCAGACCGATTATCCGTTCAAGGGCAGCGTGCGGCTGACCGTCAAGGCCGCCAGGAGGGTTACATTCGCCCTCTATCTCCGCGTGCCGCGGTGGTGCGTGGGCGTGACGCTGAAGGTGGCGGGCAAGCGTGTGGCCGTCGACTCGGCGGCCGGGCAATACATTCGCATCGAGCGCACGTGGAAAAACGGCGACCGCGTGAGCGTCAATTTCGCCATGGACGTCTCGCTGACGACCTGGCCGCGGACGGGCGCGGTGACCGTCGACCGCGGGCCGCTGAGCTACTCGGTCAAGATCGGCGAGCGCTGGAAGAAACATCACAGCGCCGAGATCTGGTCCAACTCGGACCGGAAAGAATGGCCGGGCTGGGAGGTCTTCCCCACCACGCCGTGGAACTACGGCCTGGTGATCGACGATCTCAAGAAGGCGCTGAAGGTCGTGACCAAGAAGGGCGCCGTGGCCGACCAGCCCTGGACGGTCGAGGCGGCGCCGATCGAGATCAAGGCCAAGGCCAAGCAGATCGCCAAATGGAAGCTCGGCCCCGACAAGACCGTGGGCGAATTGCAGACCAGCCCGATCGAGGTTGCCGGCCCGGCCAAGACGATCACGCTGATCCCCCTGGGCTGCGCGCGCCTGCGGATGAGCGTCCTGCCGACGATCGAGAACAGCCCCGACGCCCGCCCGTGGCAGTAGCGCCTGCCTCGCCGCCCGATGAATGGGGGCCGTTTGGGCTCGCATTTAGCGGGACAGGTGGTCACGGGCCCGCTGGGCGCCTACAATATGTATGTAGACCATTTCTCGGCAGCTGAACCGGCGGAGGCTGTCACCATGACCGAAAAACGGATTCCCATCACGTTCTACGACGAGAAGACCCGGCCCTGCCCGCAACTCGGTGGTGACGTGCCGTTCAAGTACTGTCGCACGAAGGACGATGATCTGCCGTGCGACAATGTCCTGGCGTGCTGGTGGGATCGGTTCGATATCGCCGACTTCATCGGCCGCCACCTTAGCGAGGCTGACATCGCCCGCCTGCTGGGCCCCCAACGCCGGAATCTGGCCTCTCTGGTGAAGCTCATTCGCCAGGCTGACCAAACCGTCGATGCCTGCCCGGGCCGGTGACACCTCCGTCGGACAAGGGCTAATCCATTGATCGGCGAAATGCCGATAAGTGCCTTTGTGTCCATGTCCATCACCGTGGCGACGGGCCAGGGCCTTGAAGGACTGCGTGGTGGGTCTATAATCAGTGTTGGGTAACAGGTGAATTGCGCTTGGATTTGCCGCCCGTGGCGAACGTACCGATGAATGCGAACGAACAGTCCACAAAGCAACCGGGGACGCCAAGCCGTTGGGTGCTGGTCGCCCTGCTGGGCGTCATCGCCGCCGGCTTGCTGATCGAGCTGGGCCGGGCGACCGCCGCCGGGCCGGGCGACTTGCCGGGCGAGTCGGCCGGCGCCACGCCGTCGATGATGGCGGTCACCGGCCAGATCACCCGAGACGGCTACGGGATCTATCTGGTCGACCTGAACAGCCGAACGATATGTATCTACCAGTATGTCTCGACGCAGCGAAAGCTCCGCCTGCTGGCGGCGCGAACGTTTGCGTTCGACACGCAGTTGGACGACTATAACACCGAACCGTCACCCCGGGAGATCCGGGACCTTGTCAGCCGGCATCCTCGGCTGACCGATCGCGGGCCGCCGGTCGTCGAGCCGGATTCACCGGGCCCCCAGGATGACCCGACGGATCCGATGACCCAGCCGGATGGTGATGACTAATCCGCAGGAGGCCGTAACCGATGGGTAAGAAGATGTACTACAGCGAAGAAGAGGCCGCCGCCAAGCTCGGCTGCAGCGTCGACGAACTGAATGCCTACGTCAGCGAGGAAAAGATCCGTGTCTTCAAGGACGGCTTGCGGAACATGTACAACGCTCAGGAAGTCGACGCCCTGGCTGAGGAAAAGGGCGTGGGCGGGGAAGAGGACATCGTCCTCACCCCGGCCGATACCGGCGCCGGGGACGAGGTCGAGATCACACTGGCTGCAGCCGGCGAGGAGACCGATATTGGCATGCAAAGCGAGGCCGGCGAAGGGGTGATCCCGGTCGAGCCCGCCGGTCCCGCCGCCGATGCGGTGGACCTGTCGATCGAGGCTGAGGATCTCGCCGAGGGCGGCAAGGAAGACACCGCCCTGTCCGAGGAAGGCGTGAGCATTTTCGACACGGATGACTTCGATGTCGAAAGCGCCGATGCGATGAGCAAGACGCAGGTCGCCCCCAGCCTCGAAGAACAGATTGCGATGGAGGGTGTGGGCAGCGGCTCGGGCCTGCTGGACCTGACCCGCGAAAGCGACGACACCTCGCTGGGCGCCGAGATCCTCGAGCATATCGACGCGGACGCCGAGGGGGCCCCTGAGCTGATCGAAGAGTCCCTGGCGGACGATCTTTCGGGCCTGTCCGAAGCATCCGCCCCGGCCGTCGTCGCCCCGACCGTCGTCGAGGAAGTGGATCCCGCCGCCGGGTTGTTCGGCGGCCTGATCATTGGGTGTGCGGTGGTGGCGCTGGTGCTGACGGCCATGGCGCTGGCGAGCCTGACGAATCAACAACCCGAGTACCTCACATGGCTGAATAAGAATCTCTTCGCGCTGGTCGTCGGCTCGGTCGCCGTGGTCGGCATCGGCGCGTTGGCTGGATTCATGATTGGCAAGACAGCCGCCGACAGACAGGCGGCGATTCGACGGGCCGGCGGATAAGCCGCCGGTGCAGCCCGGCAACCGAAGAAAAGGACCGAAAGGACGTCGGACCATGAAATGCCTTAACACTATCGGGATCATCCTCATCGTGATCGGGGCAGTCGGCATGACGGGTTGTTGGTTTGTCCCGGAAAGCCAGCTCCGCGAGGCCCAGGCCGTCAACAACAGGCTGCTCAGAGACAAGCAAAAGCTCAAAGCGGATGTCGAAGAGCTCAGAGCGCAGAACGAAGAGTTGGAGCAGGAGCTCATCGATCGCGGCCCGGTGGACGAGCAGGTGCGTCTGCTGGAGCAGGAATACGGCCAACTGCGATCGGACTACGACGACCTGGACATTAAGTACCAGCAGTTGCTCGTAGAGGGTCCCCCCGAGCCGCTGCCAGAACATGTCAGCGTTGAGCTGCAGCGACTGGCGGAGCAGTACTCCGACGTGGTCGAGTTCTCACCCCGTCACGGCATGATCAAGCTTAAAGCCGACCTGACGTTCTCTGCCGGCAGCGTCTCGATCAGGCCCGCCGCACGCGACGCTCTGGCCCAATTGGCCACGATTGTCAACTCGCCCAAGGCCGAGCCGTTCAACATCTATATCGCCGGCCACACCGACGACATGCGGATCGTCAAAGAGGCAACCCTCAGGCATCATCCCAACAACTGGTACCTGTCGGTCCACCGCGCCATCGAGGTCCAGAAACTCCTCGAGGCTGACGGCGTCGGCGCTAATCGCATCGCGGTGATAGGCTTCGGGCAACACCAGCCCGTCGAGTCCAACGCCGGCAACCGCCGCGGTAATCCGCTCAATCGGCGCGTGGAGATCTGGCTCGTACCCAGCGGCCAATTCCTCACGGTCAGCCCGTAGCGGACCCGCCGCATCCGAACCGATCCATCTCGGCCCCATCGGCGCAAGGCCCCATCGCCACGTGCGGTGGGGCCTTGTCTTTGCGCCCGGACGCTGCTGTCTCTGGCCGGGTGTTTCGGGCCCTAAGCTCAGGACGGGCACGTTGTTAAGACAGGCAGGCATTGACAGACTTGGGGTTTTCGGGTATGATGAAGTTTTGCAGTGGAGGCCTTGGGCCCGGGAGCAGCAGTGTGTGTCGAGACGGCCGCCATCTAAACACTCTGCGCGTGGTCGTCGTGTCGCGCGAAGATTCCTTTGCCGGCGGCGACCCCGTTGGAAAGATGCTGCGCGGCCTCAAGTGCGTGTGCGTCCGGACGCCGTACGAGGGCGCAGCCGAGTTGTTGGCCGAGGGCGCAGCGGCGCTGGTGATCGAACTGGCCCAGATGACGCCTACCCATCTCAGGCTTCTTCAGATCGCTCGGGCCGCCCACGCGCCGGTTTTGGGCTTTGGCCCGCTGGGGCCGGGGACGTCGAGCGAGGACGTCAACGGCGTTCGTCTCGTCGACCGCGATGAGCTTGCCGAGCAGCTGCAGCAGGTGTTGGCCGCGGGCAAGCAGGATCAGCCGCCCGCCGCAACGCCGGCCGAGCCTGAACCAACCATCCCCCCAGCCGCCCACGTCGACGAAACGCCTGTCCCGCTCCATCCTGAAGACCGCGCAATGATGGCGGCGGCGCGGAAGTTCCTCGCCGAACGCGGCGTGTCCGTGGATGATCTATTGGACGATGATGCATGAGCCGTTCACCTGATATCCTGTTGATCACCGAGCCATGGATCGGTCAGCAGTTGGCCGACCGCCTGGATGACGGTCGCTGCCTGCAGTGCAGCGACCGCTACGAGGCGCTCGAGCGGCTGGCCCACAAGTCGTGGTCGGCCGTCGTGGTGACCGGTCCGCAGGAAGACATGCTGCCCCTGGTCCGCGCGGTTCGCCGCCTGCGGGGCAGCGCGAAGCTGTTCGCATGGCAGTCGCCGACCTGGCCCGACCGTCTCCACGAGGCGCTGACCCGCAGCGCCGATGACTTGTTCGCCTATCCCCCCATGCCGCAGGAACTCGCCCGCTGCGCAGCGGCCATCAGGGGCCCGGTGCGACCCGCAATGCCCGGTCGACCCTCCGCCCAGACGACGACCCCGCCGGCGCTCACCAACGGGCTGGCCCCGGCGGAGATGGCGGCCCTGGTCCAATCGGCCCGGACGATCGGCAGCCTGGAGGCCGCCCTGGCGGATCTTGTGAGACGGCGGGGGGGACGACCCGTTCGCTGGCAGGACGCCGCGCCCACAACGCCCGACGAGGCGGTGTTGCTCCGCATCGAAAACGGTCATCCGCGCGTGCTCGTGGCCGCCGGGGCCGGGCTGCCGGCCAAAAGCGTCGACAAACTTCTGGTCAGTCTGCAGATGTGTGCGGGCGGGCTGGCGACGATGGCTCGGCGGATGGAGTCGATGCAGCGACTGGCGACCACCGACGATCTGACGGGCCTGGCGAATCGGCGGTACTTCTACTACCGGACGGACCAGATCCTCCGCGACATGCGCCGCCAGAACCGCCCAGCCACGCTGGTGTTGTTCGATGTGGACAACTTCAAGCATTACAACGACACTTACGGACATGCCGTTGGCGATGAGATTCTCCGGGAGACAGCGATGATGATGCGCCGCGCCCTTCGTGAGCACGACCTGATCGCCCGCATCGGCGGCGATGAGTTCGCCGTGCTGCTGTGGGACGAGCACCCCCCGCGCCAGCCGGACAGCGAACCTGTCCGCACCGCCATGGCGCTGGTCCAGCGGTTTCGACAGACAATCTCCCGCCACACGTTTCCGATGCTGGGCCAGGAAAGCCGAGGCGTCTTGAGCATGTCGGGCGGGGCGGCGATCTTCTCCGATGACGGCGATAGCTGTCGCGCGCTGCTTCGCGGCGCCGACAAGGCCCTACGCCGCGCAAAACGGTCCGGCAAGAACGCCATCCACCTGCTGGGCGACACCGACGCCTAGACAGCGTTCGCAGACCGACCGACACGGTTACGTTGCGGTGAGTTCCGCCAGTCGGTTTGCCAGCACATCTTTCTTGGCCGGGGGCATGCCGTCTTCAGCCAGAAGGGCCTGGCAGCCGTCGATAAAAAAGTCCCGCGCGAACTCGCTGGTGTATACCCGCTCGTGCTGGGGGCGGGCGGCGACGGTCTTGAGGAAGCCCTCGAACTCCTCGAAGTAACTGCCGTAGATGTGAAACGAGTCGGCGATGTGCATGTAATGGCCGGGCTCGACGCCGAGTTCAGCGGCCACCATGGCCTGCAGTTCGGTGAAGGCGTGCATGTTCATGAACGCCGCCTTGAACGCGTCGTTGGACCGCATGTGGCAGTTCATGTGCACCTTGCCGTCGGAGATGCGGAACCAAAGCCGTTGGAGGCATGTCGGGTCGTCGATCTCCATGTCGTTCCAGACCTGATACGTCACCGCCTGGGCTCGGCGCGTGTGGGGGACCTTCTTCAGGCGGCGCACGAGGCCGTCGATCTGATCGAACAGACCGAGCGTAGGCACCTCGTAATTGCGAAGGCGCTGATGGTAGGTGTACTCCCACTTGCCGACCGACGGGTCGATCCAGTGATCGTGCACACCGAAGAGCACCTCCGACCGATACTTTTCCAGATCGTCCAAGCCGCCGGGGAAGGCGCGGTGGATCCGGGGCTCAGCGAACGGATCGGTGACGTGGATCAGGGCGGAGACATCGCGGCTGTTTGGATCGTCGGGGTGGTCGTACTCGGTCGGGAAGGACAGGCCGTTCTCCCAACACGCGATGACGGCCTTCTCCCAGGCCAATGGCAGCGACGCCTCGACAATGTGAATTGAACGCATAATGTGCCTCCCTGCACAGGCGCGATGGTTGCGGCCGGGGGACATTATGTTCCCACCGGCGGCCGGGATCAAGGTCTCACATCGGCGCTGAGCGGCCCAGGGCCGACAGGATCGCCGCGGTGATGGTCGCCGCCGCCGGGCGGTCCACGCCGCCGGCGGCGGCGGAAACCGCCTCCAGACGGGCCCGATCCCTCAGCAGGGCTCCGACAGCGGGCGGCACGGCCGACCATCGCCGAACCACAACGGCGGCGCCCTGGGCCTCAAGAAACCGCGCGTTGGCCGACTCCTGCCCCGGGACGGGCCGAAGCAGGACCATCGGCAGGCTCTTGGCGGCGCATTCCGCCATCACGATGCCGCCGGCCTTGGTGACGATCAGCGTACTGACGTGCGCCAACTCATGGAGGCGGTCGGTCATGGGGATTGCCCGCAGCCGGGCGGGATCGACCCCCAGCGCGGCGATCTGATCGACCAGCTTGCGGTTGTGCCCAGCCAACACGCACACGCACGCATCGCCGCATTCCCGGACAAGCCGCTCGGCGATCCGCGCAATCGGGCCAGTCGTGTAGGTCGTTCCGCCACTGAGCAGCACGATCGGCCGGTCCGCCGGCAGCTGCCACCGCGCCAGCACCTCTCGCCTCTCCAACGGCTGGCGCCACTTGGGGTGGATGGGGATGCCGCTCAGGCAGACCCGCTCGTCGGCGATCCCCCAGCGGCCTAGCGTCTTGACCGCCCCGTCGGTGGCGACGAACCATCGGTCGACGCGGCGGGCATACCAGAACCGGTGGAGCTGCCAATCCGTGGCGACCACCATCTGCCGGGCGGCCAACCGGCCCGAGGCGATCAGCCCGCCCACCATCGGCGGGGCCAGGAAATGCGTGTGGACGATCAGCTTGGGCTGCATTTCCAGCAGCGTCGCCCGCAGACGGCGCAGGGCGCGGCGCTCGACCACCAGCCGGACGCGCTCGGCCAGTCCTCGCCGCCGCCGATGGGGGTAATTCATCAGAGAAAAACCCAGCCCGTACAGCCTAGGCGTGCGGACGACGGCCCATTCGAACCCCTTGGCGTAGCCGTGGCGGAACGGCCGGGGCACGAGATCCATGCTGTCGAGAAACGCCGTCGATACGTCGGGCGCGCGCTGGGCCAGGGCAGCCTGCAGCGCGCGGGCGGCGGCGTTGTGGCCGGCCCCGACCATCGCCGAGACGAAAACCACCTGCCGCCGGTCGCTCCCGCCGGTCACTTGGGCTGGACCTCCTGAGCCGGCATCCAGGCTAGGGCCTCCTCAGCCTGCTGCCGCCAAGGATTGGGCGCCGCCTCGATGACTCGCCGAAAATAGACAGCCGCCGGGTGGATGCCCTCCTGCAGGCGAAGGGCCCTCTCCTGCGTGACCAGGCGCCCCAGTTCGTAGTTGGCCTGGACCGCAGCGTCGTCGGTCAACGGAGCTTCGGCCAGCGGGCGCAACTCCCGGGCTCGCCCGTAGGGATCGGTCACCGTCAGCGCTGCGGCCAACTGCAGGTTGTCCTTCAAGTGCGTGTGGCCAAACCGATCGGCCAGGTCCAGGTAATCGGTCCGCGCCCCGCGTTCGGTCGGGTTGACCTGCATCCATTCAGCCATCGCGTGGGCCTCGTCGGAGGTGGCCAGAAGGTCGTTGGTCCGCATCAGCCAGATGAGGCGGCGGGTGTGCTCCAGGGCGGCGGCGTAGTAGCTGTCCGATGGCAGCGAGGGGTCGGCGGGGAATAGGCGGGCCGGCGGCTTCGCCCGCCCATCAGCGCCGATCGAGTCGTGCCCCTGCAGCTGCGAGCGGGCCCGCGCCAGCAGGCTGTGGGCGTAGCTCATCTGGGCGGGGTCGCGCAGGGCCAACTCCGCCAGCCTCAGCTGCGCCAGGCCGGCCTGTGGGCTGTGGTCGTATCGTTCGATCAGTGCTTGCCACGTAGGCTGAGCGGCCGGGTCGGCAAAGACCGCTGTGCAGCGGATGGCGCCGTGGTCGAAGGCCGGCAGGTCCAGCCGGAGGCAATGACACTGCCCGACGATCCACATCACCGACGGCGCTCGACGGCTGCGCGGGTAACGCCGGAGGAACCGGTCGCACTGGCCCAGCAGACGATCGCGGCGCCGGTACAGGTCATCTTCAGCCCGGCGCTGCAGCAGGGCTTTGGTCAACCCGCGCAGGCCCGGCCGCTGTGCGAACTGCGCCAGCGGCAGGTCGCCAAAGACCGCATCGCCCGGGGCGAGTCGATTCTCCGGGTCGGGCCGCACGATCAGCGCGTAGTGCAGTTCGTCAGCACCGACACGGCCATAGAACACCACCAGCGGCGCCGCCAGCAGCACCAGCAGTACCGGCCAGATGATGCCGGGACGAAACTTCGAAACGTGCGCGAGCGTCAGGACGGTCGCAAAGGACAGGATCGCCGCGACACCGGCAAGCAGGAACGGCATGTACATCAGCCATCGCCACAACGGCGGCGTGGCCGGGTCGATGGGCAACAGCCCCAGCATATCCAGCAGCCCCAGCAGCGCCGCCACCGGCAACAACCCCAGAATCGACGCCAGCATCGGCAGGTTGCTCCGAAGGCGCGTGCCCGTCGCCAGCAGGCACCCCACACCCACCGACACCGTCAGCAGCGGCATCGGGGCGACTGCGGCCAGGATGATCAGAAACAGCAGCGACACCCGCAGGCGGTACATCACCGCCACGATGATGGGCACGAAAATCATCACACCCAGCAGCAACCCCACCACCAGGATCATCCAGCGGTGCGTCAGCACGCTCAGCGGGTGCAGCAGGATCTCGAACGGCATGGTCAGGCTGCGGCGATAGGCGGCAGCTGTCAGGGCGAGCCACTCGCCGGTGACCAGAAACCGCCAAAACGCCGCCACGGTCGCAAAGCCCACGAGATTCACCGCCACGAACACGATCCTGCGCCCAAGACTCGTCGAGCGAAGCAAAGGCTTTTGGCCGCGGCGATGGTCGAAGGGATCGGTGGGCCACAGAATGGGCGACATGGGGCTAGGGCTCCTCGCGCGGCGCGGGCCGGCCGGCGTCGATGGCCTCTTGCCGGCGGCGCTGCTTGTTTACCAGCCAGATGCGATAAAGGAGATTGTTCTTTAGGAAGATGGCGTAGGCCGCCTGCGTCGGCAACGGGTAGCTGACGCTGACGTCAAACATTCTGCCGTCGTCGATGCGGCCCTCGAACTTGAGAATGGGGATGCGGCCCACGCGGTAGGCGTGGTTCCACTCGTGCGATTGCGGCGAGGCCAGCAGGATCACGCCGATTTCATATCGACCGATGTGGTGGATGTCGGTCGTGCCCTCCATGTAGGTGTCGTAGGATGGGCCGGTGAAGACCATGTCGCTGTAGACCTCGCCGTTGGGCTTGTGGGTCTCGAACGCCGTCATGCGCTCGTAGCGGTACTTGGCGGTGTTGAGGCCCGGGAACAACTTGGTGACGATCTTCGGGGCGGCCTGGCCTTCGGCCGACCCGTCGATGGCGACCGTCTTGGCCGTGCCCGTTGGGTGCAGCGGGTGACGCGGATGGAGGCTGTGGGCGATCCCATTGACCAGCGGGGTGGTGAAATCCTCGCGGTGACTGAAAAATCCTGTCACGATGTTACCCGGGAACTCCCACTCGAGCAGCGGCTGAATGTTCGCCTCGGCGCGGGCGTTGCGAATCTCCGACCCGTAACGAAGCAGCGGCGCCGGCTGCGTCCAGTCGATCTCGTACCAGCGCTGCAGCGTCCCGCTGTTGAGGCCTGCGGTGTAGGCCAACCGAAACTGACCATCGGCCAGCGAGCCGGTGACCCGCATGTTTCGCAGGTTGAACACGCGGGCGATCAGCGGGTTGTACGACCGCATGTGGTCGATGGTGGCCCGCAAGGTCACATTGCCCGCCCGCATGTGCGGCAGCAACTGCTCGAGCTTGACCTGCGCCTGCTCGTGCAGGTCGGCGATCTCTTCCGGAGATAGCTTGGGGACCAGCGAACCGCTGTCCCGAAGGAAGACGAGCTCCGGCGGGATGACCATCCAGGGCTTGGGGTCGAGCCACTGGCTCAATTGGTGGGCGTCGATTCGTTCGGCGATCAGGTGCACCTCGCCGCCGAAGGCGAGCGGCTCAATGGGCTTGGGCTGTGAGGTGGCAGGCGATGTCGGCGCAGCGACGGAGACGGTCGGCCCGGTCAGGTCCGTGACCAACCATCCGCGCGTGCGGCCGAGTTCGAACCGCAGACCGTCGAGACGAATCGCCGCCAGCGTCAGCGTCTTGTTCCGGCGGTGAAAGGCCGTTTCGATCGCGCCGCCGCCGCTTAGGGCGAGCGTCAGATCGTTGTGCGTCAGCGCCAGATTGTCGGCGCCGAATTGCGAAACGGCGCTGATGTTGTCTTCGTCCACCTGCCAGCGGGTGTCCACGTGAAATCCGCCGGCTACGGCAAAGGGCTGAAGCGCCGGCGCCAGCGCCACCAGGGCGCCGGCGTGGTCAGCACGAAGCGAAAGGACCCCTTCGGCGATTGACTTCACCCGATCGACAGTCGCCCGCCCGCTGACGGCCAGGCCTCCGAGTCGGCCTTCGGACAGATCGATCGTGAAGGTCGACAGGTCGGCGGGCCCGTGGACGCGCATGTGCATGCGGGCGAGCAGGCCGACGGGTTTGACGAACTTGCCGATCGGCCCGACCGACAGGGCCGAGGCATCCGCGCTGGCCGAGATATCCACGGCGCTGCGGTCGCGCTTGAACCGGCCCGTGAGGGTCACCGGGCCGCGAGCATTGAACTCGTCGACGAGGTCCGACAGGGCCGGGACCAGTTCGGCCAGCCCCGGGCCCATCGTGGCGGCGACTCGGAAGCTGCCCTCGATCACGTCGAGGCCGATGGGAGCGACATGGGTGATCTCCAGCGCTGCGTCGATCAGGTCGATGGAAAAATGATCGACCCGGGCCTGGCCGGTCTGGGGGATGGTAGCCGCCAGCGCCACGCGCAGCGGCCGGCCCAAGGGCTTGCGCAAACCGTTGGGGGCTGTCTGTTGCCAGGCGAGCTCGTCGCCGCCAAGCTCGAATGTCAGTTTCAGATCGTCGGAGACGCGCTGGGTCCGCGCGGTGACGGTCAATCGGCCTTCCAGCCGGCTGGTGGGCGTGTCGGGGTCGGGCCCGAAAGGCCGGAACCGCGCCAGGTGAATGTTGCTCAACTCAGCGGCCAGTGTGGCTGCGTCGCTGCCGATGCGGATCTCGCCGCGGCCCCGCAGGCCGCCGCGAATCTCGCCAAAGGTTGACAGGCCGCTCAGACACGCCAGGAGGTCCTGAACGTGAGAGGCCTCCATGCGCCAGGTCGCCACGGCCGCATCCTTGTCACTGAACGTCACCAGGCCCTGGCTGAGCTGTACGCGCCCGGCGCCGCTGCTGAGCTCGAGCTCGACGTCCCTCACGGCGGCCGAGTCGGCGTCGATGTTGGCCGTCAGTTGCACGTCCACGGCCTGCCCGGCCAGCTTGACGACCTGCGGTGACACCGCGAGGGTCGTTCGGCTGGGAATGTGGATCGACGCGGTCAGGCCGTGGCCGGGCCCGGCGCCGATCGACCAGGCCCCGGAGATCGACCCGGCCTGCTGAATGTCGGCCAGGTAGGCGGGCCGGTCGGGCCAGAGCTGAGCGAGTGCGGCAAGATCGCCGATTCGCCACGCGCCTTCCCACGAGACGTTGGCGAGGTCGTCCAGGATCGCCCGTCCGGTTGGCTGTCGGCCGTCCAGCCAATGCTTCAGGCGGCGGTTTAGATGTCGCACGGTCCCTGCGCCGGTCAGTTCATTATCGCCCAGGACAAGACGGCTCTCATCGATGCGGCAGGTCCAGTTGCGGTCATCCACGCGCCCCCGGACCGCCAACTTCAGGCGTCGGCCTGCAGGCTTGAGGATATGATCCGCTTGACGGACGACCGCGTCGGTCGCGTCGAGCGAGGCGGCCACGATGCAGGTTGGGCCGCGATGGGTCATCTCAACGGTCAGACGAACGGGCCCGTCCACGCCGAGATCGCTGTCGGGCATATCGCTGCGTGGACGGGCCATGGCGGCCAGCCGAGCGGGATATATCCGTCCGTCGAGGTGGACCGATTCGATCGCCTCCCAGTTGCCCACTAGCGCGTCGGTGAACACGACCGCGTCGCCGGTTAGCTCGAGCGCTTCGGGAAGGCGGACCGTCAGCGAGTGAATCTCCAGCCGCCCGTTCGCCTGGAGCGGGTCGTAGACCCCCTCGACGCGCAGGTGCGCCTCGGCGATCACGGGCCAGGCCGGGCCCCCGCTGGGGTCGATGGCGAGATCGTCAACACTCAGGTCCAACTGGAACCGGTCGACCATCCCTTCGCGGTTGATCCGCACCTCGATGGCGCCGCTGGCTCGCCCGGCCAGCTCGTTCAGCGGCAGGGGCAGAAAGGCCGGAAGGGACAACTGGGCCAGGTCGACGTTGCTGAAGTGGAACTGTGCGCGGGCGGCGACCTGTTGGTTGCCGTTGCCGGACTCCACGTGCAGGCTCATGGGGGCGTTCTCGTCGCCCTGCTGGAGCGATGCAGCCACGACGACACTGCCGAACTGTTGCAGCCGGCCGGCTTTGAACTGCATGTCGTTGACGGTCAGGTGAAGCTGGTCGGAATGATGGGGCAGCGATACGCTGATGGCCGCGCGATGAACGATGATTCGCTCGGGCTGCGGGCCGGCCAACAGCCCCCGCAGCGCGTCGACATTGGCGTTGCCCGCCTCGTCGACCGCCAGGTGAAGGGTCGGCTGATCGAGCTGCAGCCAGGCGATTCGCTTACTGGCCAGGAAGGTCAGCGGGGAGAAATCGGCCCGGACGCGCTGGATGGTCAGCATCACCTCGCCGCCGAAATCGGGCGGGGCGTCGATCTGGAATCCATACAACTCGACCCCGCCGCTCCAACTGACCGACACGCGGCCGATCTGCACATCCAGGCCGGTCTTGTCGGCCAGGTCGGCGGCGATGAGGTCGCCCAGCCATCTCGTCGGCAGCCACCACGGCATGGTCACATAGGCGCCGCCGGCCAGAACCACCGCGAATACAGCCACCCGCAGGGCTTTCTGCCACCACGCGCGCGGGCGGTGTCGGCGGCGATACCACACGCGCGCCTGGCGGAGCAGCCGTGGGCGACGGGAGCGTCTGGTTGTTGTGGCGGTGGTCATGGCCGGCGGCGGTCAAACGTTGAATCGAAAATTGATCACGTCGCCGTCCTGAACGACGTAACTCTTGCCTTCCAGGCGGATCTTGCCGGCAGCGCGGGCGAGTTTTTCGTCGCCGGCGGCCTGCAAGTCGTCGAAGGCGACGGTCTCGGCGCGGATGAAACCCCGTGCGAGGTCCGAGTGTACCCGGCCGGCGGCGGTGACGGCGTCGGTGTTGGCGGGGATCGTCCAGGCCCGGCATTCGTTGTCGTTGTGGGTCAGAAAACTGATCAGATCCAACCGGCGGTAACACGCGCGGATCAGTCGATCCTTCGCCGATGACGTCAGGCCTAAATCAGCCAGAAATGCCTGGCGGTCTTCGGCGTCCAGTTCGGCGATCTCGCGCTCAATCCTGGCCGACAGGCGAACCGTCTCGGGCGAGTCGGAGGCGGCATCGAGTTGGTCTTCATCGCAGTTGACGACCACGAGCGTGGGCATGCGCGACAGCAGAGCGAACGTGCGGACAATCTTGGCTTCGGTTTCGTTGGCGATGACATCGGTGACGGGCTGTTCGTTTTCCAACGCCTCGGCCAGCCGCTGCATGAGGTCCAACTCGCGCTGCTGCTCGTCGCGATTCGGGGTGGGCTTCTTGACGGCGCGGGCGAGCTTGTCGATGCGGGCGGTGACCTGCTCGAGGTCGGCGAAGAGCATCTCCTGGCGAAGTTCCTCCACGTCCGCGGCCGGGTCGACCCGCCCGCGGTGGACGGCCGTAGTGTCATCGGTGAAGGCCCGGACGACGAACACGATCATGTCGCTCTGGCGCATCCCGGGCCAATGGTGCTTGGCGCGGCCTCGCCCGGCCTCGTCGCTCAGATCGATCCCGGGCAGGTCCAGGAACTCGAGCTCGGCGTGGATGCATTTGGTTGTGTGGTACGTATCGGCGAGCCAGTCGACGCGCGGGTCGGGGACCTTGGTCGCCGCCAGGTGCGGCTGGTCCGGGCGGGAGACATCCACGCGCGACCCCCCCGCAGCGGCGATGGCGGCCAGCAGCGTGCTCTTGCCGGATTGTGGGGGGCCTACCAGGGCGACTCGCATCCATCCACCTCAAAACACCGACAACCAGCCGGCTGCACCCGCATATCCTACCCCAACGGCCAGCAAACATAAACCGCCACGGCCGACGGGTCCAGCAGTGGCGGCTCAAGCCGGCCGCACCGCCGTTGCCGCCACTGCGGAGCAAGGGCGGCCACATGCGAGCGAATGATCGGGCCCCCCGCATCTGAATTGACGTGGCCCCGGGCTTCCCGGAGAAGTGCTTGCTGGTCTCCGGGATCGGGTGATAGAATCGCCGGAAGACCCACGACGCCCGTCGGCTGAAGTTCATCTGGGAAATCCTGGACCAGGGGAGAGCACTACGTGGTCAGATTGCTGGACGACAAGATGTTGGGCGGCCGCAAGAAACTGAGCGGCCCCGTCGCCGTAGCCATGGTCTTACTGGGCGTCTTTCTCCTGTCCCTGTACTTCATGCCCTGGGTGAGGATAAGGGCGTACCCGACGCCAGGTTGGTTTCAGTTTGGCGTCTACCGGATGCTGCCCCTTGGCGAGGCGAGCGGCTACGATCTTGCCGCCGGGCTCTGGCGAGACGACTGGTCCGAGCGGGCCAACTTCCGCGCCACGTCGTTGTGCGGGCTGGGGGGACTGATAGCCCCAATCTGCATCGTCGCCGTAGTTCTGATGAATCGGCTGGGCTGGCTGAGGGCTCGGAGGGCATGGTGGGCGTTTCTTGTTCTTGGGCTGGTTGGGGTGGCCGTCGCCACGGTCGTGTCGCAGATCTACTATTCGCGCAACGTGATAGGCCAAATGAGGAATGTCTACGTACGCGCCCAGTCGACCGGGCGCCACGCCATAAAGGGCGGTTCGTACAGAAATCTGGTGACAGAGAAGACAGACGACCTCTGGTTGTCACTGCGGCTGTATGTGGTCATGGCGTCCGTCGCTGCAGCAGCGTTGGTTGTCCCCGTGCTGAAGGCCCTCGGCGAACGAGTGACCAAAGGCCGGCTGAGCGCTTGGCTGGCGAAGGTGTCGGAAGCCAAGAGGGCGATTCTTGGGCCGCCGGCCGAGGAAGCTGCCCGCGCGCTCGGACCGGCCGACGGCAAGGCGCCGGGCCCGTACGAATTGCTGAGGGGTGGTGTCGTGGTGGCCATTATCTGCTCAGCGTGCGTGCTGTTGGTGCTGTACTTCACGCCTTGGGTGGTCGTTGAAGGCTTTGATTCGTCGAGCTATGGCCCCTACGCTCCAATGCGCACAGGGAAGTCGACCGGCTTCGAGCTGGCCACCGGTCCCTGGGGTGGCGACTGGCCCGCCCACGTCAGTGTCACTGTCCTGTCCTTCTGCATGTCGCTGGCGCCAATCGTCCCGGTCTGCATCCTCGCTGTCGTCCTGGCGAATCTGCTCAAGCGGCTGACGGCCCGGCGCACGTGGTGGGCGCTGCTTCTGCTGGGCCTGGCGGGGGGCGTTGTCGTCGCGACGCCGACAAGGATCGGGTACCCGCACCTCGTGATGGCCCAAATGGGGGATGCGGTGGTCCATAGCTGGGTGGCTCAAGGCTATCTCAGCCCGGCCTCGTTCGACAACTTGACACTGGAGTACACGTTCGGTCTGTGGTCCTCGTTTTGGGCCTACGCGGCCCTCGCAGCGGTCGCCTTCGTGGCCGTGACCTCCCCGAAGTTCAAGGCCTTCACCGAACCAGCCGCGGCCAAGCCGATCACGACTACGCCCCCACCCATCGAGCCGCCAACAAAGGCAACCGGCGTCAAGAAGGTCCTTACGGGACGAACTGTGCGGTGGACTCTCCTTACGCTATACGTCGTGACAATCCTCGTTCTGGCGGCCATCTGGGTATGTCAAGATTGGGGGGACCTACCTAGACCGTGGGGCGTGTTCTTCATTGCCATTCCAGTATGGTTTTTCTCCCAGGGGTTGTTCATTCTGACAGCGGCTGGCCGGGACCTCTACAGGCCACTGCGGCGACGCATGTTGGTCGTGCCCGTGGTGATCGCCGCCTTCATGATGGGCGTCCTTCTCACATCCATGACCGGGGCCCTCGCGGAGCTGTCCTGGGGCGTGCCCGGGGAGTGGCTCTTCTTGGGCGTCCTCTTGGCGACTTGGGGAATATGGGCGGTCGCCTTCTTCATCTACACGCGCCAGTCAAGCCGGCTAGGGGTCCTGAAGCGATTGGTGACCGTGCTCGTGGCGGGCAGTCTACTTGAGACGATCGTTGCGGCCTACGCGCACGCCATCGTGTCGCGCCGCCCTGGCTGTCTTGTGGGTATTCACACCAGCGTGGCGATTGATGCCGGGGTGTGTGTAGGCCTGTGGGCCTTTGGCCCGGGGATAGCCATTCTCTTCCTCCACGCCCGGGCCCAGCAGAAGAAAAGGCGCCAGCGCCCCACGCCGCCAGAGGAATAGGCCGGGCGCCATGCCGCAATGCAACGCGGCGCGGACCGGGGCCTGCGGCGGCCCGATCATCGTGACAGCAACTGGGCGATGTGGTCGACTTGGCGGTCGGCGGCGGCTAGGCGGCGGGGTGAGGCGGGGGCGTTGCCCCAGCGGAGGCGGTCGTAGAGGTCGGCCAGTCGGCTCAGGTGGCGCTCGGGCAGGTCGAACCGCTGGGCTGCGGCGGCGAGGACCTCTCGCGGGGTCTGATGGGTCTTGGCGGCTAACCCCTTTCGGCGAAAGAGGTTCAGAAGGCGTCGCATGAACGCCATCTGGGTGGGGGGCACGGCGTGGCCCGCGCGGTAGGCCCGCTGCAGCCGTCGGCGCCGCAGCACGAAACGGCCCAGCACCAGCAGCGCCACCACACCGGTGGCGCTGAAGACCACCTGCGTCAGGCGCTTTAGAAAGGCGTCCACCTTGCCCTCGACGATCAAGGTCGTCACGCTGTCGCCCATCCGGGTCGCCGTCGCGTAGGCCCACGCGCCCAGGTCGCCCAACTGCCTGCGGAGGTAACCGCCCAAGCGCTGTTGCCGCTGCATGTCGTAGCCGACGATGTTCTCGTACCACAGGAACTGCAGCCGCTCCCACCAGCGCCGCACATTCCGCCACGTTCCGCCGACCGGAGCCAGATCGGCCGGCGCGGGCGACGGATCGACGATGACAAAATCGGTGGACGGCGTGTAGACCTGGCACCAGGCGTGGGCGTCGCGCTGCCGGACAATGATCTCGCCGCTGGCGGGATCCACCTCGCTTGTGCGAAACCCCGTCGCCAGGCGCGCACGGACGCCCAGCGCCTGACACATGACCGTCAGCGCCGAGGCGAAGTACTCGCAATGGCCCTGCTTCATGTGGAACAGGAAATCATCCACGCCGTCGCGCGACGGGTCGGCGGCGGTGAGGTCCAGCGTATAACGGTACTGCTCACTGAGGCGCTGGGAGAGGCGCCGGGCGATCCGCAGATCCCACTGGTCGCGCTGCCGGGGGTTGTCGGCGCGGCCGGCGAGCAGGTCGGCGCACCACTGGCGGGCCAGCGCGACCACCCGCTTCGGCAGGTGGGCGGCGACATTGGGCGGGTCGACCGCGATGCCCAGCACTTGGCGGCGGCGCTGCAGATAGGCGCGTTGCCGAGGGTCCAGCGGCTGGGGCCAGGACCATGCCGTGTAGCCGACGTGGCCTTTGCCAGCGCGGTTACCCACGAGGCGGGCGACTTCCGAACTCGTCAGCCGCCATCGGCCCACATGCGGACGGACATGGACCACGGGCGAGCCGGCCGGCAGATGCGGCAGCAGCAGCGCCCGCATCGAGACCTCCTGAACGATGGCGCCCTCGCGGAGCTCGTCGGTCGGGTTGGGCAAGTGGGCTTGAAGGCGGCGGTTGGGTGGATCCTTGGGAGCCTGCCAGGTGGAGTTCTCGTATCGGCTGGCGGTGGTGGCGCAGAAATACTGGATCGCCGCCCCGGGCACAGGGTCGCCGCTGGAATCGCGCAGGCGAACGGTCATCACAACGCGGTCGGAGACGGTGATCCGTTTGGCGTCGCCCAGGTGTACAGTCTCGGCCAGGCCGGTAATGGCGCCGAGGGATTGGACCATGATCGGGTCGACGAGGCGGCTTAGTCGGGGGGCGCTGGCGAACAGCAGCACCGCACCGGCGGCCATGCAGACCACAATGGACGCCAGCCGCCTTCGCAGGGACCGGCCGGGCCAGTCGCGGATCGCGTGCCAGGCCACCTGCCCCGGCGGCGGGGGATGGGTTTCGGTGGGCAGGCGGGCCTCGGCCGTGGTGTCCAGACCTCGCTTCAGCGTCAGGGCCATGCCCACGTAGCCGGCCAGGACCACAAACACAACGCACGCCGCCGCGTACCAGAGAAACTCGCACACCAGCGACCCGGATAGGACCGTCAGCGTCGACAGCGTGAGCATTTGGACGTAATCGCGGTTGTGCTTTCGCTGGAGCAGCTTGCAGATCAGCAGGATCATGATGAAGTGCGTGATGGCCGTCAGGGCGATGGCCGTATTGGTGAATAGCATCGTCCATTGCGGCGAGATCAACTCCACGAGGACCAAGGCCGAGCCTGTCAGCACCAACACGTTGACGACGAGGGGGTGAAGATAGATCTCCTTGCCCCGCAGCGTCGCCAAGAGATTGACGGCCACCGTGATCGTGCCGACGACGAGGAAGGGGTAATTGCCCTCAGCCATCGATGCCATCGCAATCGACAGCCAGACCATCACCAGCAGAGGGCCCTCCAGCCGGCGGCGCGCCTTCAGGACGATCTCGGCCTCGCTGAAGCTTCGCAGCGGCATCAGAGGATCTCCCCCAGGGCCGGGTCGTCTTCGAACACCTCGGCCAACCGGTCGGCGCCGGCGATGACGGTCAGATGGCCGCTGGCCGCCCGCAGGGCGGCCGCGTCGTTACGGCCGATGGCGCCCGCCTGTGGGGACAGCACTACCACCTGCGATCGTCCCAGCCAGTCGCGGCGCAGGGCGGCCAGCGTCCGGGCCAGCGGGTGGGTGGTGTTTTCGCCGAGTTCGGCCAGGGCATCGAGCAGGTCGCGCATGGCCGCCCGCCCGGCGGCGGGCGCCAACGTGCGGACGCCGTCATCGCTCGCCAGCGCCAGAGCGACCTGGTAGCCGCGGGTCATCGCCCGATCGATCAGCGTCGCCGCCAGGCGCAGCAGGCGTTCGCGTGTGGCCGCGCCGGCGGCGTCGGTGGTGAGCGTGTCGATCACGAGCATCAGCGCGTCGGGCAGGGGCCGGGCCATCTCGCGGATCAGGGGCTGAGTCCGCCCCGCCGAGCGGCGCCAGTGAATCAGCCGTGGGTTGTCGTCCTGGCGAAACTCCCGCAGGCCGAAAAACTCGTCCTGCCCGCCGGTCAATAGGCTGGGGGAGGCGGCGGAGATCTCGGCGGCCCCGCGTCTCAGCAGCTCGGCCTTGAGCATCCCTCGCGCCGGCCAGACCACCAGATCGGTCGGCTCGATGACACGCCGCCACGCCGTCACCAGTGAAAACGGAAACCCTGTGCGGAGCTCCACGCCGTCGAGCGTGACGCGTCCGCGCGTCCGCGCGACAAACCGGGCGCCCGATCGAAACTGGCTCCGCGGCTCGAGATGGGCGCAGTAGCCGCCGGCCATGTCGAGTTGCGGCTGGGGAAGGTCGCGGATGCTCAGACCCATGCACGAGAACCACCGATGCTCGTTGGCCAGGAAGTAGCTCATGTGAACGGTCTGGCCCTGCCAAACGCGGTCGGGCGCTTCGCGCGTGACGCGAACGCCGCGGACCGTTCGCCCGGCGATCAGGGCGGAGACACCCAGGGCGGCCATCATGCCCCCCAGCAGCAACAGCGTAACGGCGGCATCGTGTTTGAGCGCCGCGGCCCCCATGAGCATTCCGATCAGCACGTACAGCAATCCGGCGCCGGTCAATCGCTCGCCGTCACGGTAGCGTCGTCGCTGTGGGCTCTTTCGGGCCATGGGAACGCCCTGGGGTCATTGCGGAACGGGGACGGTTTCGAGAATGTGCTGGAAGATCGCCTCGGCGTCGGCGGCCGACCCGCTGCTGACCAGCGCGCGGGACTGCAGGCGGTGGGCGCAGACGCTGGGGGCGAGGTGTTTGACGTCGTCGGGGACGACGAAGCTTCGGCCGTCCAACATCGCCAGGCCTCGCGACGCCTGCACCAGCGCCAACGAGCCGCGCGGCGACAGGCCCAGCGTCAGGTCCTCGCTGCGGCGGGTGGCCTCGGCGATCTCCAACACGTAGTCCAGGATCGCCTCATCCACGCGGATGCCGACGGTGTGGTCCTGGATGGCGACCAACTCGTCGGCGGTCATGACCGGCTCGAGCTGGTCGAGGCGCGTACGGGCGGGCTCGGTCTGGAGGATCTCGCGCTCGGTCTGCTTGTCGGGGTAGCCGATGCGGATGCGGAGCATGAAGCGGTCGAGCTGGTTTTCCGGCAGGAAATAGGTGCCTTCGAACTCATAGGGATTCTGCGTGGCCAGGATCATGAACGGCGGGCCCAACGGGTAGGTATGGCCGTCAGTGGTGACCTGGGCCTCGTTCATGGCTTCCAGCATCGCACTTTGGGTGCGCGGCGTGGTGCGGTTGATCTCGTCGGCCAGGATGATGTTGGAGAAGATCGGGCCGGGCTTGAAGGTGAACTTCGCGTCGGCGGGATCGTAGACGCTCACCCCCAGGATGTCGCTGGGCAGCAGGTCGGGCGTCAGTTGGATCCGGCTGAACGGGCAGTCGATGCTGCGTGCGATGGCCCGACCGAGGATGGTCTTGCCGACGCCGGGGACGTCCTCCAGCAGCACGTGGCCGCGCGCGAGCAAGGCGACCAGCACCTGGCGGATGACGTCGTCCTTGCCCAGAAGAACGGATGCAACGTTGCGATGCAGCGCCCGAAGCGTGTCGATATCAGTCATGAGGACCCTCGTTTGCCGGAGATATTGTCGTTGACGGTAATGAATTATACCACCTGGCGGGACATGCGGGCAAACGGCGGGTTTTGGTTGGCCTGCGGCGGGCCGACGGGTAGCATGGGGGTATGTTCACGGGCATTATTCGACATGTCGGCAGCCTGCGATCGATCGCGCCGGCGGCCGGTGGGCAGCGGCTGAGTATCGACCTCGGGCCGTTGGCCGCCCAGGTCGCCCGCGGCGACAGCGTGGCTGTCTGCGGCGTGTGCCTGACGGCGGCTGATCTATCCGGCTCGGCGGCGAGCTTCGACGTGATGGCCCAGACGCTTGAGACGACCACGCTCGGGTCGCTGTCGACGGGGGCGAAGGTCAACCTCGAACTCGCGCTGCGCGCCGGCGGCGGGCTGGATGGCCACCTGGTGCAGGGCCACGTCGACGGCCTGGCCGAGTTGGCGGATATTCGCCGCGGCGACCGCTATGAACTGACATTCCGGGCCGATGACGAGGTGACGGCCACCATGGCGTCCAAAGGCTCGGTGGCCGTTGACGGCGTGTCGCTGACGATCGCCGACGTGGACGGGCAGACGTTTCGCGTGGCGCTGATCCCCACGACCCTGGCGGAGACGACCCTGGGCGAACGCGTCGTCGGCGACAAGGTCAACGTGGAGACGGACATCATCGGGAAATACGTTCGGCGATATCTGAGCCAGCTCGGCGGCAGCGGCCGCGACGGCCTGACGCTGGAGAAGCTCAGGGAGGCCGGCTTCTGCTAGAACCGGGCCCGATCGGGCCGTTCGATGATATTCATGGCTGACCCGCGACCCACAATCGGTATCACGATGGGCGACCCCTGCGGCATCGGGGCCGAGATCATCATCAAGGCCCTGGCCGACGAGGCGCTGCGCGAGCGGGCGCGGTTTCTGGTGTTCGGTCTGAGCGAGCAGCTCTCCTACACGGCCGACCAGATCGAACAGAATTGGCCGTTCGCGCGGGACCATCATGAGGACGTCCGTCGATACAGCGAGAGTGTCGTCGTGCTGGACTACGACGAGTTTTCCCTCCCCCCGGCCATGCCGCGCGGGTCCAGCAGGCTGGGCGGTGAGGCGTCGCTGGCGTTTTGCGACGGGGCGATCGAGGCGGCCCGTGTCGGGCTGGTGGATGCGATTGTGACCGGGCCGATCTCCAAGACATCGTGGACGCTGGCGGGGCAAAAGAAGTTCCCCGGTCATACCGAATTGCTGGCCGATCGGTTCAAGTCTCGCCACGTGGCCATGATGTTTGTGGCGCCGCAGATGAAGGTGGTGCTGGCGACAATCCACCGGCCGCTGTTTGAGGTCCGCAACCATTTCACCATTGGCTGCGTGTTCAACCCGATCGACCTGGCCGATGCGGCGCTGCGGCGGTGGTGGGGCATCGAGTCGCCGAAGATCGTCGTGTGCGGGGTGAACCCCCACGCCGGTGAGGGGGGGCAGTTCGGCGACGAGGAACAGCGCATCATCGCCCCGGCGGTGCTGATGGCGAACGAGGCGGGCATGACTGTCTCGGGCCCCTTCCCGGCCGACACGGTCTTTGTCAAGGCGGCCGCCGGCGCGTACGACTGCGTGGTGGCGATGTACCACGATCAGGGGCTGATCCCGATCAAGCTGCTGGCCTGGCGCGAGGCGGTGAACCTGACGCTGGGGTTGCCCATCATTCGCACGTCGCCCGATCACGGCACGGCCTTCGATATCGCCGGCCGAAGCCGAGCCGACGAATCCAGCATGAAAGCGGCGATCAATCTGGCCATCGACCTGGCCGTCAAAGCCCCTGCCGTCACACCGGCCGAGGACGACCCGGGCGAGTAGGCTCGGAGGGGCCCCGGCTGGTCAGTCGGGGCGGTCGACCTGGAACTCGCTGGTCCATTTGTCCCCAGTCGAAAGCGTCGCATTGGCGGCGGCTTGGTAGTCGGGACGGAGGAACCGTTCGAACATCGCGTGGGTGTAGCGGGCGATGGTCGCGCTCTGGTCGGGCCAGGGCATTGCGGTGGGGACTTTCTCCGGCAGGTCGACCAGGCGGCGAAGGTCGGTGAAGCTGACGTGATGAGCGTCGGCGATCTGGAGGTACCACGCCGGGGGGGGCGTGTTGGCCAGCGCCCGGTCGGCGTCGATGAGCTTGAAGGCACGGCTCTCCCCTTCGCGCTGGCCCACCATGTACATCGTGGGCACGGCGATGCGCTGGTAGTCCTCATCGGCCCACATCCATGCGGCGGGCGAGTGGAGCACGGCTGCCTTGATCCGCTCGTCGACCCGGCCGGGGACGCAGCCGATCATCGACAGCACGGTGTAGCCGCCCATGGAATGTCCGCCCGCGCCGATCTGGTGGGCGGCCATCATGCCGGCCAGGGGGAAGTTTTCGTCGATGTTGCCCTCCAACAGCTTGTCGATGACCGCGGCGAGTTCTTTCGCACGGTAGGCATACCGGGCGTGGTTGAGGCCCGGGCGATCGGCCAGCAGGTCGGCGACAGCGCGGCGGCGGCGGTCGAACGTATAGCGGCTGGGCGGGTGTTGGATGCCCGTGATGCGGACGGGGTTGAACGGGTCGTTGTGATCGACGGCCGCGAAGACGAAGCCGCGGGCGGCGAGGTACTCGCCCAGATACGCCGCGGCCAGCCCCGTGCCCGTGTATCCGTGGGACCAGATGATCAGTGGACAGGGGGCGCGGTTCCAGTCGCCCTGCGCATCGGTGATGGCGCGGCCGACCACGCCGTTGGCGTAGGTGGTGGTGGCGTCGGCATCGGCGTTGGCGGCGGCATCGAAGGTGGTCGGGTACCACACGGCCGTCACGAGCGGCTTGGGGGCGCCGTAGTCGCCGGCGTAGGTCCACTCGAAGATGCGAAAGCCGACCGGCGACAGCGGGGCCTCGCACGCGGACAGCAGGACCATCGCCAAAGCAGACAGGATCGTCGTTGCCGCCAGGCGTCCGGGGTGTTTCATAATCATCCGTGTTCTTTCTGAGGCCCCGCTTGCCTGCGGAGGCCTTGCGTTGTCTTGACCTGCCGAGGCTGGTAAGATTCATCGAGGATGAACGAGCGAGAAGCCAACGTCAACCGGAATTGTAACATCTGGGCGCCGTGGCGCGCGGAATACATCGAGTCGCTATCGACCGAGCCGGAGGGGTGCTTTATCTGCAACGCCCGCGACGACGCCGGCGGCGAGGCCGAGAAGCTCGTCCTGTGGCGAAGCGAGCGAACGATCACGGTGCTCAATCGCTTTCCCTACACGGGCGGGCATTCGCTGATCGCGCCGCTGGAACACGTGGGTGAGCTGTCGTCGCTGGATGACGCGACGCTGCTGGAGATGATGCGGATCGCCCGCGACCTGCAGGCGATTCTGGCCCGGGCGATCAAGGCGCAGGGGTTCAACATCGGCTTCAACATCGGGCGCTGTGCGGGGGCGGGCCTGCCCGACCACGTGCACCTGCACGTCGTGCCGCGCTGGGCGGGCGACGTGAACCTGCTCAGTGCGGTCGCCAACGTGCGCGTCGTGCCGGTGTCGCTGGAGCAATTGTACGCATCGATCACCGAGGCGGCGGAGCAGCTCGAGCTGCCGCGCTTCGTCGAGGGGGCCTAGGCCGTGGCGACTGAAGCGACGCCGCGCCAGCAATACGAAGCGGCGCAGCGGCGGTGGCTGGCGCCGGTCGCCGTCCGTGAAGCCGACAGTGGCGGGCGAAGCCATGACGAGCCCCCCCACCCGTACCGGAGCTGCTTTCAGCGCGACCGCGACCGGATCATCCACTGCACGGCCTTTCGGCGGCTGGATTTCAAGACGCAGGTATTCGTCCCGCACGAGCACGATCATTTCCGCACGCGGCTGACGCACACGCTGGAGGTCGCCCAGGTCGCCCGGACGATCGGTCGGGCGCTGCGACTGAACGAGGACCTGATCGAGGCGGTCGCACTGGCCCACGACCTGGGCCATCCGCCCTTCGGCCACTGCGGCGAAGAGGCGCTGGATGAGCTGATGGCCGATGCGGGCGGGTTCGAGCACAACCGCCATTCGCTGCGGGTGGTGGATTATCTGGAGCACCCCTACCCGGCCTTTCGTGGGTTGAACCTGACCCGCGCTGTCCGCGAGTGCCTGGCCTGCCACGAGACGCGCCACCGCGAGCCTGTCTGCGCCGACTTCAATGATGGTCTGGCCGGGCCGTTGGAAGGCCAGGTCGTCGACGTCGCTGACGAGATCGCCTACACCGCCGCCGACCTCGACGATGCGCTGGCGGTCGGCTGGATTGCGGCGGAAGACCTCTCGGCGATGGAGATCTGGCGGCGGGCGTGGGAGATCACCGAGGCCGACTCGCCCGATGCGCGGTGGATCCACAAGCGTATCCGCAGCCGCGTGGCGATCCTGTCGTTGATGGTGGACGACGTTGTGGCGACGACGGGCCGGGCGACCGAGACGCTGACGTGCGTGGACGACGTTCGCCGAGCGGGCGGGGCCAGCGCGGCCTTCTCGCCGCAGATGGGCGATCAGGTTGCCGAACTGAAAGCGTTCCTGCTGGCGGAGGTGTACGAACACCCCGTCAGCGAGCAGCACCGCGATGAGGGACGGCGAATCATCCAGGATCTGTTCACGCAGTTCGTTGCCGCGCCGGCGGCCCTGCCCCAACGGTACGCCCAGCGCGTCGCCGCCGATGGGCTCGAGCGCGTGGTGTGCGACTACATTGCGGGCATGACGGATCGGTACTGCAGGGCCCAGCACGCGGCCTTGCTCAGGTAGCGGCGCAAGGAGCCGCCCGCACGGCCTGGGCGGTGCGGGCGGGAAAATGTGCAGGTCTCTGGCGGGGGCTATTCGCTGGGCTCGCCCTCAGGCGCCGGCTGATCGGCGGGTGCGGATGCCGTGTCTTCGGCGGGCGCGTCGGCGGGGAACTCCTCTTCTTCGGTCTCGTCGACGAAGACGTCGTCCAGATCTGTGGCGTCCACGTGGCGCCGCAGCAGGAAATAGGTGACGGTGCTAGCGGAGATGAAGTAGCTGATCAGGAACGCCGCGACCACGCCGATGACGATGTAGACCCACACGGCAATGGCGTAGGCGCCGAGGGTTTCCATCGTGCTCATTGCGGCGGTGTTCATGGGGGCGTGGAATGCCTCGAAGCTCGGCGTCGGCCACATGACATCCAGCTTGTCCGACGCGCCGGCGATGGTTCGTCCGCCGGCCCAGACTCCGGTCTCGACGCCCAGGTGGGTGGCCTTGAGGGCGACGAAGGCAAACAGGCGGACGAACAGGTAGCAGACGGTCCCGTGGACCAGGGCGGAGACGGCGTAGACGCCCGCCCGCCACGGGCGGTTGAAGATGTAGGAGTAGCTTCGGCTCATCGCGTCGAAGCTGTCCGAGCCTTCCACGGCGATGGTGGGGTACATCAGGCTGGCGCCGCCGACGAGCCCGAACAGCAGGAAGGCGATCACCAGGCCGCCGAGGACGGCCAGGAAGAACAGCACGCCCATAACCAGGGCCCCGGCGCCCATGGCATTGGCGATCAGTCCGGCAAGGGCCATCATCGCGCCGATCAGTAGGATGATGGCCAATGGGATGACGGGGGACATCAGGAAGCTCAGGAACTTCCCGGCCGAGAACCGCAGCGCCTGGCCGATGGAGGTCTTTTCCTCGCGGGCGGCGTGCAGGGCGGCGATGCGATAGATCGCTCCGCCTAACAAGGCCCACAAGGACAGCACGTAGACGCCGAAGATCAGACCGAACACGAGATGATGGACAAACAGCCACCGGAGGCCATGGAAGGACATCATCACGTAGTACAGGAAGCCCGCCTTGTCCTCGTAGACGGGAAAGGCCAAGGGCGTGCCGTCCAGCGGCGATTCAGCCTTGGGGGCCTGCCGCGAGGTGACCAACTGCTTCAGCCCGCCGGTGAGATTTCCATGGGTGATGGAGTAGATGGCGTTTTGGACACAGGCGGTCTGGAAATCGATGAAGCTGGCGAAGATCCTTTCGCCGCGGATGTCTTTAGCCCTGCGATCGAACGCCTGTTCCAAGGCCACCAGGCTCTGCAGGCATGCTTCGTAGTTGGTCTCGATGCCTTCGAGTTTCTTGGCCAGCTTTTCGGGATCGCCGGTGGCGTCTTCGGCCTTGTCGGGGGCTTCACTGTAGCTGTCGGCCAGGAGACGGTGAGCCTGGGCCATGGACTTGCCGAAGGCGTTTTTGGCATCACTTAGCAGACTGCGCCAAGTCCCCTCCTCCATCGCCTTCTTGAGATCAGGTTGCTGGACCGGTTTGCCGTCGCCGACGTCCCGGAGTTTCTTGCTCAACAGATTTTCGACGGGGCCGTCGGGCAGCCTGCCGGGGAGGATCGTTGGCCTGGCAGCCTGTGTTGCCCATTGGCCCCACAGATCGGCGGCATTTTGCACTCGCTTGGACTTCCAGCGCTCCATCATCTTGTCGAACGTTTCGGTCCGCATCGAAGTGAAGGCGGCAATTTCGTCATCGGCGGTGTTGACGTAGGATCCGCCGATCGACCAGATCAGATCGAAGAGACACCCGCCCAGGCAGACCAGCGCGATCAGCGCCAGCGCAAGGACCAGCTTGCTGGGATGCATCGCGAGTTTGCGGCTCTTGAATATCTGCGTGAAGCTGAACACTTCGGTCCAACTGACTTGTCTGACTTCGTGTTGCTCGTCCGCCATGGCTGAATCCTTTCCGTTCCGCGAACTGGGGCAGGGCCGGCCCGTCGGCCGAACTGGCCGATGGGTCATCGCACGATCAGAAGCCTCGGGAGGCCCGGCGCCCGTAGGTCGTCCCAAAGACGCTGGGATTATAGGACCACCCCGAAGGCATGCAAAAGCAAAATCCCCAGCCGCTGCGCCGAAATGACGGTCCCCTGCCGGATGGACGGATCGATCGCAGTTGGCGCGGAGGCCTAATCGTTGTCGCTACTGGCCTCCGCCTTGTCGCCGGACTTGTCGGATGGCTTCTTGTCGGCGGGCTTGCCCTCCGACTTGCTGTCGGTGTCGCCGGCGGCCTTGCTATCGCCGGCGGGCTTGTCTTTTTCGGCCGCCTTGCGATACGAATCGCTGCGGTAGTCGGTCTGGTAGAAGCCGCTGCCCTTGAAGATGATCCCCGCCCCGGCGCCCAGAAGGCGTTTGACTTTGAGCTTGCCGCACTCGGGGCACTTGCGGATCGACGGGGCCTTGATGGACTGGAACTTCTCGAACTCGTGGCCGCACTCGTGGCAGCGGTAATCATACGTCGGCATCGATATCCTCCGGGTCCTCGGCATCCTCCGAGTCCGTCTGGTCGGGGGTCGGCGGCTGGCAGGAAACCACCACGCCGCTGGGCCGAAGCGTTCGGCCGTTGAGGGCGTAGCCCTTCTGGAGCTCCTGCAGGACCGTCTGGTCCGGCGCGTCGTCACTGGGCTGCTGCATCAGGGCGGCGTGTCGGTCGGGGTCGAAGGACTGGCCGACCGCGTCGATCACCGTCAGGCCGAACTTGCCCAACGCCTCGAGCGCCTTGGCGTGGACTAACTGCATGCCCTGAAAGAGCGGATCGTCCTCGCCATGGTCCTCACGAGCGGCAGCGAGGGCGCGTTCCATGTCGTCCAGGACGGGCAGGAGGCCCTTGATGACATCGGCGCGGGCGAACTGGCGGTCGTCCTGTTTCTCGCGATGGGTGCGCTTCTGGAAGTTCGCGTAGTCGGCCGAGACGCGCTGCAGGCGGTCCATCAGGTCGTCGCGCTCGGCTTGCAGATCGACCTCGGGGGGGGCGGCCTCGGGTGTTTCGTCGGCCGGCGGCTGGGGCGGCTGGTCGTCCGGACGGGGCTCGTGGGACGACTTTTTCTTGGCTTTGGTCATCGTGACGTTTCGCTTCGCCGGGCTAGTCCTTCATGCCGAGCGTCTTCTTGAGCTTGTCGAGAAACGATTGTCGCCTGGGCGTGATGTTGACGTCCTCGGTCTCGGCGAACTCGGTGAGGAGTTCTTTCTGCTTGCCCGTCAGCTTCGTGGGCACTTCGATGAAAACCAACACGTGCTGATGGCCTTTGCGCCCGGTGCGTTGGCTGGGCAGGCCTCGGCCTTTGAGCGTGATCATGTCGCCGTTTTGCGTACCGGCGGGGATATCGACGGGCTCGGCGCCGGCGAGCGTGGGCACCTCAACCGATCCGCCGAGGGCAGCCTGGGAAAAGGTGATGGGCACCTGGCAGATCAAGTCGTCATTGCGCCGCGTCAGGAACGGGTGGTCGGCGACGTGGACGTAAACGTGCAGGTCGCCGCGGGCGGTGTTGCCGGGGTTGGGCTCGCCTTCGCCGCGGATGCGGACCATCTGGCCGTCGCGCACGCCCGGGGGCACGTGGACGGTCAGGACGCGTTTTTTCTTCATTCGGCTGCTGCCTTTGCAGGCGGTGCACGGGTCGGTGATTATCCGCCCGGCGCCGTGACAGCGGGGACACTGCTGGAGACGAACGCTGACCCCGAAGAAGCTCTGCATCTGCTGCTGCACCTGCCCGTAGCCGCCGCAGGTCTCGCAGCGCGCCACTTCGGTGCCCGGCTCGGCGCCGCTGCCGCTGCAGGCGTCGCACAGATCGATACGCTCGAACTCCAGCGTGGAATCCGCGCCGGTGGCGATCTGCTCGAGCGTCAGATCAATCTGGGTCTCCAGATCGTAGCCGCGCTGCGAGCGGGTCTGCCCCGCCGTGAAGCCGCCCATGCCCGAGAAGATATCCTCGAACATCGAGAAAATGTCGCCGAACCCCATGCGCGAGAAGTCGTGCATCCCCATGCCGCGCAGGCCCTCGTGGCCGAACTGATCGTAGCGCTGACGTTTGACCGAATCGGACAGGACCTCGTAGGCCTCGGAGACTTCCTTGAACAGCTGCTCGCCCTCGGTCTTGTCGCCCTGGTAATTGTCGGGGTGGTACTTCAGCGCCAGCTTGCGGTAGGCGCGTTTGACGTTGTCGCCGCCGGCGGAGCGGTCAACGCCAAGAACGTCGTAATAGTCCCGCTTTGTCGCCATCGCGCCGTTGCCTTGTTGCACCGGTCTATGAGCGACACAGGGGCGCTTCGGCCGCCGCCAAAGCGCCCCTATGTCTTATCGTCTCGCCGGGGCGGTTTAGACGACCGCGCCGGTTACGGGGGCTTCGTCGTCCTTGGCGTCGAACTCGGTGACCATCAGGTCGGTCGTCAGCAGCAGGCCCGCCACGGAGGCGGCGTTCTGCAGAGCGGTCCGGGTGACCTTGGCCGGGTCGATGATGCCGGCGGCGACCATGTCGGTGAACTCGCCCTTGGAGGCGTCGTAGCCGTGGGCGCCCTTTTTCTCCAGGATCTGGGCGACGATGACGTCGCCTTCGTCGCCGGTGTTCTCGGCGATCTGGCGGGCCGGCGCCGACAGGGCCTTGGCTACGACGTCCACGCCGACTTTCTCGTCGCCGCGGGCTTTGCCCCGGGCGGCGGTGACGGCGTCGATCGCGCGCAGCAGCGCCACGCCGCCGCCGGGCACGACGCCCTCTTCGCTGGCAGCCCGTGTGGCGTGGACCGCGTCGTCGATGAGATCCTTGCGTTCCTTCATCTCCGTCTCGGTCGCCGCGCCGGCCTTGACCACGGCCACGCCGCCGGTCAGCTTGGCCAGCCGCTCGGAAAGCTTCTCCCGATCGTAGTCGCTGGTGGTCTTTTCGATCTGGCTGCGGATCGTCTCGACGCGGGCTTTGATGGCCTGGGTGGTCCCGGCGCCCTCGATGATGGTGGTGGTGTCCTTGTCGACAAGGATCTTCTTGGCCCGGCCCAGGCTGGCCAGCTCGATGTTCTCGAGTTTTTCGCCGAGGTCTTCACTGATGACCTGCCCGCCGGTGAGGGCGGCGATGTCGGCGAGCATGGCCTTGCGGCGGTCGCCGAAGGCCGGCGCCTTGACCGCACAGACCTTCAGGATGCCGCGCAGCTTGTTGATCACCAGCGCCGCCAGGGCCTCGCCATCGACGTCTTCGGCGATCACCAGCAGCGGCTTGCCGGTCTGGGCGAGCTTCTCCAGAAGCGGGACCAGGTCGCGCAGGGAGGAGACTTTCTTCTCGTGGATCAGGATGTAGGCGTCTTCCAGCTCGGCGTCGAGCGTGGTGGGGTTGGTCATGAAGTAGGGCGAGATAAAGCCCTTGTCGAACTGCATGCCTTCGACGACGTCGAGTTCGTTCTCCAGCGCCTTGCCTTCCTCGACGGTGATGACGCCCTCGGTGCCGACCTTTTCGAACGCCTCGGCGATCAGGGCGCCGACGGTGGTGTCCCAGTTGGCCGAGACCGTCGCGACATTACGCAGGTCGTCGGTGGTCTTACAGGGCTTGGCCATTTTGGCGATGGCTTCGACGGCGGCTTCGACGGCCTGGTCGATGCCTCGCTTGACGGCCATCGGGTTGGCCCCGGCGGTGACGTTCTTGAGGCCTTCGGCGAGCATCGCCTCGGCCAGCACGACCGCGGTGGTCGTGCCGTCGCCGGCGACGTCGGAGGTCTTGCTGGCGACCTGGTTGGCCATCTTGGCGCCCATGTTCTCAAAGGGATTGGGCAGCTCGACGTCCTTGGAGACCGTCACGCCGTCTTTGGTGACCTTCGGCCCGCCGTAGGACTTCTGCAGCAGGACGTTTCGCCCCGTCGGGCCGAGCGTGACCTTGACGGCGGCGGCCAGCTTGGCGACGCCCTGAAGCATCGCGGCGCGGGCGTCGGCCTCGTATAACATCTGCTTTCCAGCCATGGTTGACTCCTATTCGTTGCCGGGCACAAGGCGCCGGCGGAAGGTTATTTCTTGACGACGACAGCCAGGACGTCGGACTCTTTGCAGATCACGTAATCATCGCCGTCGATCTTCACTTCCGTGCCGGCGTACTTGCCGTAATAGACCGTGTCGCCGGCCTTGACGCCCAGCTTGCCTCGCTTGCCGGTGTCGAGCAACCGGCCCGGCCCGACGGCAACGACCTTGCCCATCTGGGGCTTTTCCTTGGCCGTGTCGGGAAGCACGATGCCGCCCGCGGTTTTCTGTTCAGCGTCAGACTGCTTGATCAGCACGCGATCATCCAGGGGCTTAACTGCCATGATGATGCTCCTTTGATATCGTTTTGTTCGTTAATTCGTTAATTGGTTAACTCGTTGGCTGACTGGGTCGTCGACCCATCATTCGCTGATGGTTCCAGGTCCGCTACCCGGACAAAGAAGTTTTCGCCGCCGTCGGGCTTGACCGTCACGTGAGCGTCGCCCGGCCGAGTTTCGGGAGGCAGTGCGTTGTTGCCCGCACGCGTGGCGCTCACCTCTGAGAACGAAAGTCCCGTGAATTCGACTACCGTAACGATCTGTTCTTCACCAGTCGCACGGTCACACCAACGGCACCTCTCACCGACCTTGACGTTCTTTATGTCCATGGTTCATCTCTTTTCATTCAGCATTCAGCATTCAGCATTCGACATTCAGCATCCTCCTTCGCCAAGGCTTCGGAGGACAAGTTGGTCATTGGGCATTGGTCATTAGCTGTTGGCCCTACATCATGCCGCCCATGCCCCCCATACCGCCCATTCCCATGCCGCCGCCCATACCGCCCATGCCACCCATGCCGCCGCCCATACCGCCCATGCCGCCGGGGCCGCCGGCCGGCATGTCGTCTTCATCTTTGGGCGCCTCGGATATGCAGCAGTCGCACGTCAGCAGCAGCGCCGCCACCGAGGCGGCGTTCTGCAGCGCGATGCGGGTGACCTTCGTCGGGTCGATCACGCCGGCGGCGACGAGGTCTTCAAACACCATCGTATCGGCGTTGAAGCCAAAGCCGCCCTTGCCGTCTTGGACCTTCTTGAGCACCACCGACGGCTGCTGGCCGGCGTTGGCGACGATCTGCCGCAACGGCTCGGTCAGCGCCTTGCGGACGATCGCGGCGCCGGTGGCCTCGTCGCCGGTGAGCTTCAGGGCGTCGACAGCCTTGAGCGAACGGACCAGCGCGACCCCGCCTCCGGGCAGGATGCCTTCTTCGATCGCGGCGCGGGTGGCGTGCAGGGCGTCTTCGATACGGGCCTTCTTTTCCTTCATCTCGCTTTCGGTGGCGGCCCCGACGTTAATCTCGGCGACGCCGCCGGCGAGCTTGGCCAGACGCTCCTGGAGCTTCTCGCGGTCGTAATCGCTGGTGGTGGTCTCGATCTCGGCGCGGATCTGCCCGATGCGGGCCTGGATCGCCTTGCTGGCGCCGGCGCCTTCGATGATGGTCGTGTTGTCGTTGTCGATGCGGATCTTCTTGGCCGTGCCCAGATCGGCCAGCGTGATGGATTCCAGATCGATGCCCAGATCCTTCGTGAACACCTTGCCGCCGGTGAGGATGCCGATATCGCCCAGCATCGCCTTGCGGCGATCGCCGTAGCCCGGCGCCTTGACGGCGGCGACCGACAGGATGCCCCGCATCTTGTTGACCACCAGCGTGGCCAGGGCCTCGCCCTCGACGTCCTCGGAGATAATCAGCAGAGGGCGATTGGCCTGGGAGGCGCTTTCCAGCAGCGGCACGAGCTTGGTCACGTTGGAGATCTTGTCTTCGTGGATCAGAATCAGGGGCTTATCGAACACACATTCCATCGCTTCTTGATCGGTGACGAAATGCGGCGACAGGTACCCGCGGTCAAACTGCATGCCCTCGACGACGTCGATGGTGGTTTCGAGGCTCTTGCCTTCCTCGACGGTGATCACGCCGTCGCGGCCGACCTTGTCCATCGCCTCAGCCAGCATCTTACCGACGGCGGGATCGTTGTTGGCGCTGATGGCGGCGATGTTGCGGATGTCGGCGTCGTCGGCGACGGGCTTGGACATCTTGGCCAGATCGGCGATCGCGGCGTCGACCGCACGGCGAATGCCGCGGGCCAGCGCCATCGCATCGGCGCCGGCGGCGAGGTTGCGGTAGCCTTCGGCGAAGATCGCCTCAGCCAGCACGGTGGCCGTCGTCGTGCCGTCGCCGGCGTCGTCGGAGGTCTTGGAGGCGGCCTCTTTGACCAGTTGGGCGCCCATGTTTTCGCTCTTGTCGGTCAGCTCGATTTCCTCGGCGACCATGACGCCGTCCTTGGTGACCGTCGGAGCGCCCCATCCCTTGTCCAGGATGGCGTTACGTCCGCGGGGGCCGAGCGTGCTCTTGACGGCCCGCGCGAGCTTGCGCACGCCGTTCAGCAGGGCCTCCCGGGCCTGAATATCAAAAACCAGTTGCTTGACAGCCATTGGATGAATCTCCTTTCGGCTTCTTATAAGTTCTGTTGTAATCTGGCCTTACATGTTTGTGTCCGTCCCGTCCCGGCGCAGTCAACGCGCAGCGGGCCCCGAGACGTCGGTATAACTATTAGCAATGGGCGTGCCGAAAGTCGTAACGGTTTCAGATCACGGCAGTTAATGAATTTATTGCAAATGTCAGCCCGCGCCGAATGCTGCCATGTCAGCACATCCAGTTGCAGCACTGGCAGTTTTTGACAGAGCCCCCGGCCAGCGGCGTGGAGCTGCTGGGAAATTCCTGAAACTCCCGACAGGTCTGTCCGGAAAGCGTGGCTAGAATGTCTATAGCTCGTTTCTTCGGGAGGGAGTTTCGGCGAGCCCGGGAAAGGGAGAGCCAAGCATCCCGTCAGCCAGAAGGGCGAACGCCCTCGCGCAGCAGGGAAGTGCTCGACGGTTTAACGGCTCTGCAAATCAAGGAGACTACTAAATGATGAGCAAGCGAATTGTTGTTGTGATGATGGCGGCCGGGATATGCGCGGCCCTGGCCCAGGCGGGCATTCGGGCGGATCTGTCGGGCGACGCCGTGGTGGACTTCGCCACGACCATGGACATGCCGTTTATGAATGTGGGCAATCCGGGCAATGCCGCGGACACGGAAGTCATGGACGACGGGACAACAGGTTACGGCGGCGTGGACTATGCCTACAACATCGGCAAGTTCGAGGTCACGGCCGGTCAGTACACTGAGTTCCTCAACGCTGTGGCTGCCACGGATACATACGGCCTCTACAACCCGACCATGTGGTCGTCGGAATACGGCTGCAAGATTCTGCGCAGCGGCTCGTCGGGCAGCTACGCTTACGCAGTCGCGGCCGATTGGGAGGATCGCCCAGTGAACTACGTTTCGTGGGGCGATTCGGCGAGGTTCTCCAACTGGCTGACCAACGGCATGCCGACGGGCGCTCAGAACCTGACGACGACAGAGGATGGTTCGTACTTCCTCAACGGGGCTACCAGCGTTGATGCGCTTCAGGCTGTAACACGTGAGGCCGACGCTCGCTACGTCATCCCCAGCGAGGATGAATGGTACAAGGCGGCCTATCACAAGAATGACGGCGTCACAGGCAACTACTTCGACTATTCCACCGGTAGCGATGCTGTCCCAAGCAACGACCTCATCGAGCCGGACCCGGGCAATAATGCCAGCTTCTGGGACTGGGGTGCTAACGACTACACGATCGGCAGTCCCTACTGGCAGACGGAGGTCGGCGAGTTCGAGAACTCCGAAAGCCCCTACGACACGTTCGACATGGGCGGCAACGTCTGGGAATGGAACGAGGCGATCCCGTACTGGTCGTATCGCGGCTTGCGGGGCGGGGCGTTCGGCGACGACGTCGTCTACTACCTGCACGCGTCGAGCCGCGGCTACCTCGACCTGTGGCTCGAGCGCTACGACTTCGGGTTTCGTGTCTCCGAGATTCCTGAGCCCGCTACGATGGGGCTGTTGGCGTTAGGCGGCATGGGCCTGCTACGCCGCAAGTCGAAGATCCCTTCGGGACGCGGCTACGCAGGCTGAACGCTGAGAAGGCGCAAGGGCGTTCGAGGATAACCCCGTCCTTCATCTGCTGGGAATGGCGGGACGCGCCACCCGGAGTTGCGTGATATCGGAATCTGCTCTAGGGGTGGAACGACCCGCGGGGGTCGTCGTATTGGGCCTTGAGATCGTCTTTGGTCATGCTGCGGACCTTGCCGTCGACGGTCAGGACGTTGGCCTTGCCGAGGTGGCGGGCCATGATCTCGCCGTTGTCGGTCTGATCGTCGAAAGGTTGATCGATCGCGGGGCGGTGGAGGTTGATCTCCGGGACGTTGTATTCGATCAGGCAGATCTGGTTCAAGCTCGGGTGGGTGTTCTTGACCAGGCTGTTCATGCCGTAGCTGACCTTGGAGAAGTTGACGAAGGCCTTGGCGACTTCGAGATTGCTCTTGCCGACGAACTGGCGGATGATGTTGTCTTGCCAGTTGTCGCTGGGGCCCTGCCAGAGATAATGGTCGCTGCCGATCTGGCTGCCGTACTCGGCCGTCCATTCGGGCCGGGGGTCGTACTCGACGATCTCCAGGTAGGTGGCGTGGAACGTCACCACGATCGCGCCCGATCCCGCGGTCATGAGCATCTGGTTGTCGGCGAGCGCGCCGCCGATGGTGGCGAGGTATTCCGACCAACTGAAGCCCTTGCTGTCGTAGTAATGGCCGACGTAGGCGTTGCCCTGGTACATGTAGGAGACCTGCTTGTCGGGCGGCTGGAGGCCCCTCATCATGTCGTACAGGGACGTATCGAACTCGCCGTAATGGCCGCCTTCGGTACTGCTTTGGTGAAAATAGAGGTTCTTGAGACCCGCGAACGGATCACTGGGCGGCTCGCGGTCGCTGGGGCAGATGATCAGGTCCAGCAGGTTCACCTCGACCAGGCTGGCCTGCCAGCGGGAGGAGTCCGGCACGGTGATGCCGATGTTGTGCTGGAGGTCCTTGGCCTCGGCGCCCTCAACCAGCAGCACCAAGCCGATGTGATGCATCTGGTTCTTACAGAACGCCGACCGCGACATCTCGGCCACGCGGAGAAACGACGGCGCGACGATCGCCACCAGCATCGTCATCATGCTCAGGACGATCAGGGTTTCGGTCAGTGTAAACGCCGGCAGGCCCGGTGGGGGTCGCCGTGATGTGTCGAATTGTCGGTTCTCTATCAAGTGTATGTCCCCATCGCCGGCGCCTCCGGCCGGAGCATCCCATTGTACTCGCTACGGGCGGTTTCGAACAGGCCGCCGCCGGCAATAAAACGCCGCCGCCACGTGTCTTGCCGCCCGCCCGTCGGTCGCCTATCATCGCCGATTGCCCATGACCAGCGAGACGCCCGCACAACTCGATACGCCCGCGATGCGGCAGTATCGGCAGTTCAAACAGCAGTACCCCGAGTACCTGCTGTTTTTTCGCATGGGCGATTTCTACGAGTTGTTCTACGACGACGCCAAAGTCGCCAGCCGCGAGCTGGGCCTGGCCCTGACGGCCCGCAGCAAAGGGCCCTCAGCCGTCCCGCTGGCGGGGATCCCCTACCATGCCCTGGACAGCTATCTCGCGCGACTGGTCCGCGCCGGCCATCGCGTCGCAATTTGCGAGCAGGTCGAGGACCCGAAGGAGGCCAAGGGTGTCGTCAAGCGGGATGTGGTCCGGCTGGTGACGCCCGGGACGCTGACCGACCAGACGCTGCTGGACCAGCGCGAGGGCAACTACCTGGCGGCCATCTTTGGCCCGCGCAGCGCTGACGGGCTCGCAGGCGTGGCGTGGGTGGAGCTATCCAGCGGGGCGTTTCAGACCATGCTTACCCCCGCCGACCACGCGCTGGATGAGCTGATCCGCATCGGGGCGGCGGAGGTCCTGCTGCCGGAAGGATCATCCTTCGACGCGCCGGAGTTCCGAGATGCGGTGCGCCAGTGCACGCAGGCGGCGGCTACCGTTCGTCCGGCGTGGGCGTTCGACGCCCACGGCGCGATGGAGGCGCTGCACGGGCACTTCCAGGTGACCACGCTCGAGGGGTTCGGCTTCGACGGGTGGGATGCGTCGCTATCGGCGGCGGGGGCGGTGATCGAATACCTCGGCGAGACGCAGAAGACCTCGCTGGCCCACATTCGCGTGCTCAAGAAATTCGATCGCACCGACCACATGGTCATCGACGGCAACACGCTGCGATGCCTCGAGGTCCACCGCACGCTGCGGACCAACCAGCGATCGGGCAGCCTGCTGGCCTGCATCGACGAGACCTGCACCGGCACGGGCGCCAGGCTGCTGGGGCGGTGGCTGACCTTCCCGCTGACCGGCTACGGCGCGATCGTCGCGCGGCAGGATGCCGTCGAGGAGTTGGCCGCGGACCCGGGGCGGCTGGCCGACATTCGCGAAGCGCTGAAGTCCACCGCCCAGGTCGACCGCATCGCGGCGAATATCGCCATGGCCCGCGTACGCCCGCGCGAGCTGGTGGCCCTCGGCCAGACGCTCCAGAGGCTGCCGAAACTCGCCGAACTCACCGGCCCGTGCTCGGCGGAGCTGACGGCCGGCCTCGCACCGGCCCTGACC